>Ga0214472_10000880_pt1 | contig 35685 bp, 45 predicted proteins | sample RVTome_6_FD_207662 | JGI IMG/M metagenome (GOLD analysis project Ga0214472, IMG submission 207662) | Soil microbial communities from uranium-contaminated site in the Upper Colorado River Basin, Wyoming, United States - RVT140D175 | ecosystem: Environmental > Terrestrial > Soil > Contaminated >...
TGGCAACAGCGTCCACGGATTGCCCGTTTCGCGGAATGCTGTGATGTCGGCCTTCATCCGCGTCATAATTTCAAACGCGGCTTTTTCAGATTGCCCGACATCGTATTCGGTTAACTCAGGATCCGGTTGCGGCGCGGTCAGGCCGACGCGCTTGGCGTAAATCTCCGCGACGGTATCGACCTTGAATCCGTGCGTGCGGGCCAAAAGCGAATAGCCACCATATTGCGGCTGATTTGCCCGCTGCACCGTGCCTGTTTTATAATCGACGACACGGCCCGTTTCGCGCAAATCAATATGTCCGCGCAACTTGAACCCGTCGCCCGCGTCCGCCTCAAGCCTTTCTTCGATTGCGACCGGCTCCAATTTGTCGCCGAAAAAATCCCAGATGATCCGCGCTTGTCGTGTTGCCTGTACGATGGCCGCGTCCACGTTGCGCGTCGTGTCATCCCAGATTGCGCCGTCGGCAATGTCCGCCTTGATCGATTCCTCGGCACGTTCGCGGAATATCTCGACCGGCACGGGCTCGCCGTCCATCTTGTTTTGAAAGGCCGTCTGCAAGCCCGCGTGCGTCGCCGTGCCGATTGCCGCGCCAATACTTGGCGGGGCGACGGGCTGCAATTCAAACCCAGCCGCCTCGACCTCGCTGGCCCGCGATTTTACAAACTGGCGTCGGCTGCAATCGGCATATGACGCGAGATCGGAAACACGAATGATGTTATTCAGCGCAGCCATTCACGCGGTTTCCGTTAAAATTACCGCGCAGGACTCGGCACGAAGCGCGGCCTTCGTGCAGACGCCGAGACGCATAACATTTGGATTGTGGATTTCCGTCCCCGTAACATCTTCGCCGGTCGCCATATTGCGCGCCGTCAGGAATTGGAAGCTGTGGCAATCTTTGCCGGCGCACTCAATAGGGCTTGAAAATTCTGCGCACCGCATACCGCGCGCCTCGGCGTCCGATAATAGCCTCATTTGAACCCGCCTTTATCCGTTATTTTTACCGCCCCAAGAATAAACACAGCCGCAGAATTAACGCAACAGATAAAATTTATTTTATATGAATTTCAGCACGGCAGCCGCCGCGCCCAATATTTTCAGAGACTTTTGCGAGATATTTTCCTCTGACGGAAAATCTGGGTTATCCGTAAGCGCATCAATTCTATTGGACCCGATACGCACTTTTACGCGACGCAAAATAGGCGAGGTATCTCCGTCCGACATGAAATAAAGGCCGCCTGTTTTCAGCGGAGCGTCTTCTACCATCAAAACGGCGTCCCCCTTTTTCGCAGTCGGAGACATTGCGTCATCGTCCAGGACAACCCACTTAGATGCCCGCGCCGGAATCGCCATTCCCATTCCATCGTCGATTGTCACGCTACCTTTTGCGTGCTTCCCGCGCCGCTCAAGGTCGGCTATTCTGTATAGCGGCACAGACGAGGCCGGGAGCTTCGCGCCACCGTCTTTTGAAAACATAATAGCCGCAAGCTCGTCGGAACTGACGCCGATTGATCGAGCCAGCCCGGTCGAGTACTCAAGCTTGAGAGACTTGATGCGACCCTTAAAATAATTTCTCAGCACGTCAAGCTTCATGCCCGACCGGCGCTCAATATCTGCGATGCTATCAAATTGCCCCGACGCAATCCGCGCGTTCACAATCGATTCCAAATGCTCTTTAGACATTTCGTTTTTCCGTTTTATAGCCGCCAAGTTCCGGCGCTTATAGTCCAATTTAACGCGCCGCGTCAATAATAACGCATTGAAATGTTAATTTTACCAGTCGCCATTACGTAGCGCCGCGCTGTGGAAACCGGCTATGACTCGATTTTCTGGAAATCAATGCTTGACGCGTCCGGTATTTTTAACGGATAGTCCGAACTGTCGAGCGGTAGTGTTTCGGCGGGGTGTCCCGCCAGACCTGCGCCGGAACGGTATCGCGCCGCTCGACACACAAATTTTCTGGCGGAAATCAATGCAATTACGCGACTATCAATTAAATTTCGTGCGCGATATTCGGACCGCGTTTGCGCAGGGCTCGGTCGCGCCGCTCGCCGTTGCCCCGACCGGCGCGGGCAAAACAGCCTGCATGTCGTACATCGCCAATGGCGCGGCGGCCAAGGGCAACACCTGTGGGATCATCGTTCACCGGCAGGAATTGGTCGTGCAAACCTCGGTCGCGCTGGCCCGTGTCGGGCTGTGGCACGGCATAGAGGCGCCGGAACCAGTGCGACGCGCCGCGATCCGCGCTCAAATCGAGGAAGGCGGGCGGTCGTTTTACAATTCCGACGCGCCGTCGAAAGTCTGTTCAATTCAGACCATAGGTCGTCGGCTCGACACGATTGACCCGTTCAACCTCTTGTTTCTCGACGAAGGCCACCACGCCGCTGCGGGCACATGGGGGCGCTTGGTCGAGGCGATGCCCAAGGCGAAAATCTTGGGGCTCACCGCGACGCCGGAACGGCTCGACGGCAAGGGGCTGGGTCGCGATTTCGGCGGCATTTACACAAGCCTCGTGATGGGGCCGACAATTGGCTCGCTTATTGAGGCGGGTTATTTGGCGACGCCGCGCGTGTTTTCGCCGCCATCGTCAATTGACACGTCGGCGCTGCATATCAAAGGCGGCGATTTCAACGCGCAAGAATCCGCTGAAATGATGGACCGCCGCCAAATCACGGGCGACGCCATCGACCACTATCGCCGGATATGCAACGGCGTCCCCGCCATCGCGTTTTGCGCGTCCGTGGCGCACGCCAAGCACGTCGCTGAGGAATTCATCGCGGCGGGATACAAAGCCGCCTGCATCGACGGCAATACGCCGGACGCGGAACGTCGCGGGGCTATCCGCGCGCTTGGTGAGGGCCGCCTGCATGTGCTGACGTCGTGCGACATCATTTCCGAAGGCACCGACATTCCGATTGTCGGCGCGATGATTGCGCTGCGTCCGACGCAATCGCTAGGCTTGTGGCGTCAGCAGATGGGCCGCGTTTTGCGCGCCTATCCCGGTAAGCAATTTGCTTACATTTTAGATCACGTCGGCAACGCTTTACGATTAGGGCTGCCAGAAGACGAGCCCGAATGGTCGCTCGAAGGCCGCAAGAAAAAATCACGCGACGCGAGCGAACGCGAAATATCGGTTTCGGTGACAGTCTGCGCGGAATGCTTTGCCTCGTTTTCGTCCGAGATTGACGTTTGCCCGCATTGCGGCACGCCGGTCGAGCGCAAAACCAGACAGATTGACCAAGTGGACGGCGATCTCGTCGAGATTGACCAAGCGGCATTGGTCCGGCGCCAGAAAATAGAGCAGGGCATGGCGGAAAAGTTTTCCGATCTCGTCGCGCTGGGTAAGCGTCGCGGCATGAATCACCCCGAAGGATGGGCGCGAAATATCTTGGCCGCACGAAAACGAAAAGAAGAAAAATCGCCAATGCTGGCGCTACCGGAGGCGAGTTGATATGGCGGAAATTGTCAAAATCGGCGGCGCGACTCTCTATTGCGGTGACTGCCTTGAAATCCTGCCGACACTCCAAAAGTCAAATCTTCTTGTGACTGATCCGCCATACCTGCTTACGAGCGGCGGCAACGGAAAACACAACGTCGGAAAAGATTTCAAGGCGATGGGCAATTCAATGGCGGTCAACGTGATTCGCTGGATCGGTCGCAGGATTGAAATGGTGGACAAGGTATGACCTCCGCCGCAACAGCCCTTGTAAACCGAACGCTAATCGAACTCGGAAAAGACCCCGACACGCGAGCATGGCGCAACAATACCGGCGCGGCGTGGATGGGTCGGTCCACACGAAACCGAGACGGCAGCATCACGATTCACGATCCGCGCTACGTCACGTTCGGCTTGCCAGGTTCCGGCGACATCATCGGTCTGCGCCGCGTGCTGATAACGCCGGAAATGGTCGGCAAGCATATCGGGCAATTTATCTCGGTCGAAAACAAATCAGGCGCTGGCAAACAAGCAGCGCAGCAAAAGAAATTTGGAAAAATGGTTTTGGAATTAGGCGGTCGATATGTCGTGGCGCGGACGCCGGAAGATGCCAAGCAGGGGGTTTTGTTTTGACGGCGAATAAAGAAAATTCTGCGCGCATCGACACTGCCCAAATTCGTCAAAACTATCCCGTCAGCGAGATCGTCGGGCGCTATGTCAAACTGAACAAGGCGGGGTCCGAACTCGTCGGCCTTTGCCCGTTTCATGGCGAAAAGACGCCATCATTCACGGTTGTCGATTCCAAACAGTTTTTCCACTGTCACGGCTGCGGCGCGACCGGCGACGTCATCAAATTCGTGATGAATATGACCGGCGTCGATTTTCGGCAGGCCGTCGAGGCGATTACCGGCGAGACTCTACCCGCCGCGACCTATGTTGCGCCGCCTGCGGATATTCCCGCGACGGCGGCAAACGATTACGACATCATCACGCCTGTCCCTGACGACGCGCCGGCGCTCGTTACCGACGGCATCGCCACCTATTTTCAGCACAAAACCGGCGAACAGGTTTCGCGCGCCGTCAAACGCGCAGACGAATACCGCGACGCCGCCGGGAAACTTTTGGGCGTGGTCATCCGCCGCGAATGGCAGGACCGCGACACGGGCCGCACCAAGAAAATCACGCCGACGATTACGTTTTGCACCGGCCCGAACGGATTCCGCGGCTGGGTTGACCGTGCGTTTGCCGAACCGCGACCGCTACAGGGACTTGACGCTCTTTCCGCGACCGCCGCAGACGTGGCCGTCATCATCGTCGAGGGGGAGAAGGCGGCCGCTGCCGCGCGCACGCTATTTCCCGACAAGGTTGTCATCACATGGCCGAACGGCGGCAAGGCCGTCAGCCGCGCCGAGTGGTCAGAATTGCGCGGCCGAAAACGCATCATCATTTGGCCGGACGCGGATTCGCATGAATACAAAACGGGGGATCAAGCCGGGCAAATAAAGCCGTGGGCTGAACAGGAAGGCGCGCGGACCGCCGCCGAGATCGCCACCATTTTGCACGGGCTAAACTCGGAATCCATCACGCTCGGCGCGCCGGAGGGCTGGCCCGCGTCCAAATGTGACGGATGGGACGCCGCCGATGTGCTCGCCGAGGGTGCGACGCCGGAATCCGCCGCCATATGGATGAAAGATGCTATTCAGCGCGCAATCGACGCCAAAAATGCGGAGAAAATTCCTGTAAACTCCGCACCGCCAGTCGATCCCGACTATGTGCCTGCTGACTATCACCCTGAAAACGAAACCGGATATATCCCAGACCCAAAAGACGACACGCCGTTTCGGTATCTCGGATACGATCAAGGCCGGTTTTTTTACCTGCCGAACGGCGGCGGGCAAATCGTCGAACTGACGGCGGCGCAGCACACGGAAAACAATCTCTTTCAGCTTGCCGGTCCAGATTGGTGGGTCACACGTTATCCGTCAGATAAGGGTAAGATCGACTGGCAATTAGTCGTCTCCGCGCTCATCAAGGCGTCATACAAAAAAGGCGTTTTCAATCCTGGCCGTAAGCGTCGCGGGCGTGGCGCGTGGATCGACGTGGGCCGCCACGTTTTCCACTTGGGCGATATTCTCTGGACCGACGGCGAACTCGTGCCGGTCCCCGATTTCACGTCCGGCTTTGTTTATGAGCAAGGCGAGCCGATGGACGTTGATCTGTCCAATCCACTCGACAACAAATCCGCGTATCAGGTTTTAGAAGTCGCGCAGGCTTTCAGGTGGGAAAATCCACTGTCGGCATATTTGCTCGCCGGTTTTTGCGTCATTGCCCCCGTGTGTGGCGCTCTTATCTGGCGTCCGAATATGTGGCTCGTCGGCCCCGCCGGTTCCGGCAAAACGACGGTAATGAAGCGATTTGTGAACGTGCTTCTGGGCAGCACGGCTTTCATGTGCGAGGGGGCGACGACCGAGGCCGCGATCCGCGCTCACATGGACAGCGACGCGCGGCCCGTTATTTTTGACGAGGCCGAGCCGAAAGACACGCAGGCGCTTATGCGTATTCGCGGAATTTTGGACCTTGCACGCGTCTCGTCGGCAGGCGGTCATATTCACAAGGGCGGCGCGGATCACAAAGGCAAGGTTTTCACGGTCCGGTCATGCTTTATTTTTTCGTCCGTAAACGCCGCAATTGAATTTCACGCCGACGACACGCGCACGACTCAATTGTCGCTTGTCGGCGGAAACGCGCACGACCAAGCGGAAAAGGATTTACTCGCCGCAAGGTGGCGCACATTATCCGACATGCTCGGCAGCAAGATCACGCCGGAATTTGCGGCGGGGCTCATCGCGCGGACCGTTCGGAATTTGGTGACTTTGCAAGAAAATTGCGAGACGTTCACCGCCGCCGCCGCAACGCATTTCGGATCCATGCGCGCAGGCGATCAATACGGCCCGATGCTGGCAGGCGCATATCTGTTGCACTCGACGGGCCGCATCGCATATGCCGACGCGCTGAAATGGATTCAGACAAAGGAATTTTCATTTAACGCGCAGGGCGGGGCGGACGAGGGAGACGAGCGGCAACTGGTCAACAAGATTTTGCAGCATCGGGAGCGGTCGTCGGTTCGGCAGGGCTTGGTCGAGGACGTGTCCGTGTCCGAATTAATAGAGAGTGCATTTAGCGGAGACTATCGGGCAAGCGACGCGCTTGTAACGCTCAAGCGCATCGGCCTGAAACCTGACCTCAAAACGCGCGGGCTGTGGATCGCAAATCAGCATGACGGGCTCGCCCGCGTCCTCAAGGGCACGCCTTGGGCGACCGGCTGGGCACGGACGCTCGGCGGCATTCCAGACGCCGTGAAATCATCCGCACCCGTATATTTTACGAAATACGATAAGCAACGCGCCGTGCACATTTCCGAGGCGTGGCTCGCGCCCGAAAACGCCTGATGTTGCAGAATTGCCACGTTGACTCCGGTATTTTTAACGGTATCTTTAACGGAACGTGGCAAAGTTGGCCGGATCATGGAAGGATGCAAAATGAGCGAATTATCGGAAAATGAAGGCGATCGGGGTTCGCCGTATTTGACAAACCCGCCGCTGACGACGCGGGAAAAGCGGGTGCTTGAGGTGCTTGATGGCGCCGGTTTTTCTGGCGCTGACGAGGCCGTCGCGGTTTCAATTTCCATCCTGAAAGGTGCGGGCCAATGACATTCAAATTTCAAATCAAAGCGCGATTCACTGGCGCGGTTATGTTCGAGGCTGAACTTGACGCCTCGTTTGAAAGCCGCCCCGGCAGCGTGAAATTGGGTGAAGCGGTTAAGGCTGCCTATCTGGAAGGTGCCAATCTGCGCGGTGCCAATCTGGAAGGTGCCAATCTGGAAGGTGCCTATCTGCGCGGTGCCAATCTGCGCGGTGCCTATCTGGAAGGTGCCAATCTGCGCGGTGCCAATCTGGAAGGTGCCAATCTGGGCGGTGCCAATCTGGAAGGTGCCAATCTGGAAGGTGCCAATCTGGAAGGTGCCAATCTGGAAGGTGCCAATCTGGGCGGTGCCAATCTGGAAGGTGCCAATCTGGAAGGTGCCAATCTGGAAGGTGCCAATCTGCGCGGTGCCAATCTGGAAGGTGCCTATCTGCGCGGTGCCAATCTGGAAGGTGCCAATCTGGGCGGTGCCAATCTGGAAGGTGCCAATCTGGAAGGTGCCAATCTGCGCGGTGCCAATCTGGAAGGTGCCAATCTGGAAGGTGCCTATCTGGAAGGTGCCAATCTGCGCGGTGCCAATCTGGAAGGTGCCAATCTGGAAGGTGCCTATCTGGAAGGTGCCTATCTGCGCGGTGCCAATCTGCGCGGTGCCTATCTGGAAGGTGCCAATCTGCGCGGTGCCAATCTGGGTAAGGACTTTAATGCCAACTCGCTTATCGCTCGCGTCACTCGCATAACAGATACATACGAGTTTTTCGCTTTCGACACAGACAAGGGCATCGTCATAAAAGCCGGATGTCGCCTCATGTTGCTTTCGGACTATCGCGCACACATCGCTGACAATTATCCCAATACGGAAAAGGCCAGAGAAACAACAGACATTCTCGACTTCATAGAAATGCGTGCAGAAAAGGTGCTGAAATGACCATCACATTCGCTCCCGAACGCCACCGCACACTCCGCGACATGCTTCGCCCCGCCGTTCACAAATTCGCCGACGCGCTCATCTGGGCCGACTCTTTTTTTGCGCGGCAGCCGGTAAAAATAACGCCCGCCGACCGCGCTGCGAAACCCGTCCGCGCTGACGTGCCCGTTTTTGCGCTCGCCATCATGCAGGGCACGCACGGCGGATCGACGGTCGAGTTTTCAAATGAGAACCGACTCGTTTCGACGCAGACGCACAACGCCGCGCGGCGGCACGCAATGCCGGTTCAATTCCGCACGACCGAGGAAATCATCGCAGAGCAGGACGCCGCCGAGGCGATCCGCGAAAACGGGCGCATGTCTGGTCGGGCATGGCGCCGCATGAATGGGAAGGTGAAGTGATGGAAGTATTTAGCTCGATATACGTAATTTTGTCAGGTGTCTGCCTCGGACTTTCCATCGTCGGATTTATCTTGAGGGGCCACCAGTCGTCGCCGACTTGGGCGTGCGCTTCTGCGCTTTTTATGATCGCCGCAAAAATGGTGGCGGCATGACCGCGAATTCCAACTCCGCGCAACTGTCCGACCGCATCATCATGCGAGACGCCAAATGGTTTGCCGACGAGGTGCGTCACGGTCGCGGGCTTTCGTTCGCCGCCGACCTGATCGAAAAGCAGTCAAGCCGGATTGACGATTTGACGATCCGTTTGAATAAATCGGAATTCATCGCCGCGCGCCTGAAAGGGTGGCTCGCACTTGCCGCGCTGGGCATCATGTTTGCGATCCTCGCCGCATGTGCCGCGCCGATCCCGATACCCGCCGCGCAGATGCAGACCGGCGCACAAGCCATGCCTCCGATGGGATACATCGCAATGTGTGCCGAAACGGATTGCGCGCCGATCCCCGTCACCGCGCCAACAAAACTCAACTCCGCAAAATGGACCGAACTGAACGCGATAAACGACGCTGTTAACCGCCTGCCGAAAATTCCAGACACCGCGCTCGACGTCTGGCAACCGGCGGCAACACGCGGCGGCGACTGCGAAGACCTCGCGCTTGAAAAGCAACAGAGGCTTATCGCTGCGGGCTGGCCGTCGGGTGATTTGTTGCTGGCAACCGCGCGCACATTTTCAGGCGAGGGACACGCGGTCCTGATCGTCCGAACGGATCGCGGCGACTTGGTTCTCGACGATATCAATTGGGCAATCGTGACAATGCAGGACGCGCCTTATGTTTGGCGCTCGATGCAGGCGCCGGGGTTTATGAAATGGGCGGCAATTAAATGAAATTAGCCGCCCAAATAGCCGACTCGATCCTCGCCGACCTGCGCAACCGGCACGAACTCACCAAGATACTTGGCCCCATCAAGCCCGACGACGGCACGCCGCATATATCGGCTGAACAGCAAACCAAAATCGAACTCCGTATGGTCGAGATCATCGAGACAATAGCGGCTGATTATGTCGGCGATTCCGACACGGAAGTCGCGCGGCAATATCGACGTCGGCAGGAACTCGAAAAGCGCGTCGAATTTCTTGAATCCATAATCGCGGAATCAAAATCCACGCACATCCTATACAACAAGGAATCCCAAAATGTTTAACCGCGTCCAACTCATCGGCAACGTCGGGCAGGATCCGGAAATCAGGCGCACCCAGGACGGGCGACCGATTGCGAACCTGTCGATCGCCACGTCGGAATCGTGGAAAGACAAAAACAGTGGCGAGAAGAAAGAAAAAACCGAATGGCACCGCGTGGTCGTGTTCAACGAAGGACTCTGCCGCGTCATCGAGCAATACGTCAAAAAAGGCGACCGGCTTTTTCTCGAAGGAAAACTCCGCACGCGCAAATGGACCGACCAGGCAGGCGTCGAAAAATATTCAACCGAAGTCGTGTTGGAAAATTTCGACTGGCGTTTGCTCATGCTGTCGGGCAAGAAAGACAGCGGGCATGAACCCGCGCGGAACGAACCGGCGGCGAGCGGCGCAAATAATTTTGCGGCCGATCTCGACGACGAAATTCCGTTTTGATGGGGGCTCACATGACAGACGTGACACCGGAACGGCTGGCGGAGATTGGTGAGGCAAAACTCACTGGCCTTGAGGATGACATTACAAGAATCATTGAGGGGCACCATGCTTTCGATGCCCCCGACGGACTGACATATCATCGCGCAGCACAGTATATTGCCGCGTCGATTGTTCAGCGATACGGAAGCCCAGACCTCGCCGCCACCATCGAACGCCTGCAAGCCGAGGTGGCGAGGCTGACCGTTGCGCATGACGAATGGCGTGAGGCCTGCCTTGGTCACGGCGAAAAAGCGAATAAGGCCGAAGCCGACCTCACCACCGCTAACGCCCGCGTGAAAGACTTGGAGGGCGATTTTGAGTTTATCGCGCGGTGGTGCCACCGCGAAGGGATTTCAACCGACGGCGAGCGCATGAGCGTCATCAGAAATTACTCGCCGATTGCCGCCCTCAAAGGAGCCAAGCCATGAGCGGTCTACACGACACAAATTGCTCGATACTGGTCCAGCGACATTCGCACCGTGGCTTTAATGTCGAAACCTTCAAGGACGAGGAGGAGGCCGTTTTGCGCCTTCTCTATGCTCATCTTGCCCATGTTCGTGGCGGCGAAGCGGAGCGGATCGCCGCCGTTGAGAACATCTGCAACAAGATCGCCGAAACTCTCTGCACCTATTGTGATGATTTTGAAATCCAAAGAGACGCTGATTTCGCCGCCTCCCCATTTGCCGCGAAGGAGAAGACAGAGTGAAGTTTTGTTTTCTGAGACACCAATGGGGGCGCTGGAATTATCACGGAGACTTAAAGGTCCGCCGTTGCCCACATTGCGGGAAAAGACAATGGAGAGCATTTCCATGACTGACCTCACCGACCTTATAGAGCGAGTGGCAGCAAGCACGGGACCGGATCGGGAGATTGATGCGCTAATTGGTGCAGCGTTCAATCCGCATGGTGATGGACGTGTTGTTTATGGCAAGGGTAGAAGATTTTTTAAAAATGCTGGAAGGGGTCGAATACCGTTCCATGTTGGTGGCGGGAAGGGGTGTTCTTTCGGGATCATCTACCAGCAGATTGATTACACGCGGTCAATCGACGCCGTTGTGGCGCTGATTGAGAAGGTGATGCCAGACGCAAAATGGCAGCGGATTTATAGCGTCGGGCACCCGTTTATGTGTGTCGAGTTGCCGGATTTTGATCAAGTGATGGTTCACAAAACATCCACATCAGCCATTGCCCTCCTTCTCGCTTTCCTCCGCGCATATCAGGAGAAGGCGTGATGGCCCTACTTTTTGAAGCAACAGAGGTGCCAAGAGCAAAAAGACTGTGGCGTATGCACGTCTCGGACGCTGGCGATGATGGAATAAAAACCGTCATTGAATTTAAGTGCAAGAGGTGTGGTCACAACACCGGCTGGATAGCCGACAAATGGACCGTCACGGAAAATCGGCGCGGGCATCCGTGCCCTAAATGCAATCAGGAGAAGGCGAATGGGTGACATCATTCTCGCATTTTCGTTTGGTGTAATCTTGACGCTTTTGACTGTCTTTTACGCAGTGCTTTATTTTACCGCCCCTCACATGCACAAGGACACCCCCAATGACTGACAGCCTGCAAAAGATGGTCTTTGCCTCGCTCGATAACGCGGTCGAAAACGGCTACGCGATGGCCAAAATGTCTAACCCAGAGATCGCTATCGACCTTTGCTGCTATGACGCCGACCTCGAAAACTACAAGCCGGACGATCTAATCCCGTTCATCAAAGTTTGGAGAGAGCGTCAATGACCAGCACTGACAGCCTTACAGACGCCGCCGCGCGGGCGATACAGGCCGTTAGCTTATTTGGCGACCTGGACGATCATGTCCGCGCAGCCCAAGCCGCCATAGCCGCCATCCGTGCGCATGACGCAGCAGAGGGGATGGTGCATGACTCGACCCATCTATAACCGACCCACTTGACTATTCTGCGCGCCTCCGTCACCCTATCTGAGTCGGGAAAACCCCGGCCCGGATTGGCGTTCGGTATTTCAGGCGCGCAGCGCCCCATTGGGGCGTTTCTGTTTATGACGGGGCGCGCAGGGGCTCGCAAGAGCGCCGATCCTGGAACGGTACGCCAACCCGGCGTTTGCCCCGTCACCCACATGATTGGCGTCATGCGTGCGTGGGCTCAACCAGGAGCCACCAAATGACCACTCCCTTAATCCGCAGAATCCACCAAAACAACTTTTTCACGCCGCACGGTCGCACGTTCGGCGGGCTCTACGTCTATGAAACCAAGTCCGGCGCGACGTTCTACATGCACCACGACGACCACACGCGCCTCGGCCTGTTGCAACTCGCCCCGCCGGAATACTGGCGCGACGTCGCCGAAACCGAATTCGCGGCGATCGACTATGACCTGGCGGCATACGCGCTCATGTCAGCGCACAATCAGGAGGTTTGAAAATGTCTGAAACAGTTTCGATTGCCGAGGTGCTTCGGCGGGATAAAGAGATCGTCGATAAATTCAAGGAGCGAGACAAGGAGATCGTTCTCCAGTTTCGCGGGCCAAGCATTTCCGCTGCCGCCGCGTCGTGCGCTAAAAAACACAACGTCACTCAGGCCGCCGTGCTGTGGCGCGTGGGTAAGCAATTTGGGCCAATCAGGGGCATGACGACCGAGCAAAAACGCAATGTCGTCGCGTGGCTTGAATCCAGTACAGGTGACGATTTCAGGCGAATTAAAAAGCCCGACAAAATCACACGGGGCCCCAAGCCTGACAAAATAGACACAGCGCGGTACGAGCGCGACATTCTCGCCAAGCGCCGAACGCGCAACACCATTGGGGCTGCTGTCAAGCGGGCTGCTATGCGCACCAGCAAGGCGGATATAACCGTTTGGCAATATGTCCAAAAGCGGTTCGGAAAGGCCCGCACTATGACGGACCAGAAAAAACTCGACGTCATCACTTGGCTTGATGGGATGGGCAAATGAACGTTAGAAAATTTACACCATTCAAAATAAGGCCCGACTTCAAAATAAACATGACCGGCAAGCGCCGCGTCGCACGCGTAAACGATGGCTGCGGTCGAGGCGGTTACGAGCGCCCGCCAAGCATTGACGGGACGCTGCTTAAAGTCACTCGCCATTATCAAATATCACCGAGCGCGGTTCGGGCCGAGGTCCGGCTCCGATTTGGTCAGGTCACAGGCATGAGTCCAGAAACATACGCAGCAGCCATCGAGTGGCTTAAAAACTTCTCGCCCACGCGGGACATGCCACACTTGAGCGACCCGCGCGCGGCAAGAAAGCGGAAAATGGAAAAGCGCCTCGAAAAAATCAGAAAGGACCAAGTTAAATGACGCGGTATTTTCCCAGCCTTGAGCATAACGTTGACCTGATAGACGGCGAACCCCGAATATCAGCCGTGCGCGTGCGATTTCTTATTTTTGACCTCGACATTGAAAATGCGCTGCCCTGGTTTATTCGCCAGATAGACGCCAATGCAGGCCTGCTCGGCCCGGTGTACGAGCGCGAGGTGGAGGCAAATCTCCCCAAAAACCAAACCATAATGCTGCGGTCCATATGGCTCACACAGAGCCAGGCAGCGACATTGGTCGATCTATTTGAGACGGATCCAAAAATGCGGCAGGCCGAAACACAGTGCCTCAATCAGAGTTTTGCAGCGGCAGCCGAACGCATTGACGCCAAGCGCAAGAAGATCGCCGACAAAGCCGTCAGCGTCTCAGGCGTCATCGCGCAAGCCGCCGAGCGGATAGGCTGCTCAACATCGTCAGTCTATACGCAGGTCAAAGAGCGTTTTGGAAAAACAAAAGACATGCCGATCGACGTTGAAATTGACGCCATCGACTGGCTGAATGCACTTTCGAATAAAGAGGATTTGAAAAAGGAATAGAAAATCCAATTAAAAACCAATTTCGGAAATCAGGCGGTCATTTATTTGGCCGCCTTTTCTTTTGGCATTGTGTCGTCCAGAACAGGCCATCGCACGTCGGAAAACCTAACGATAAAGTGTGGTGCCCGCGCGTTACCAGCCTCCGTCAGCGATCCCTCGCGTATAAAGCGGCCGGAAAAGACGACTAAATCGTCGATTTCCATTTCAGCCAGGCGGTCGTACATTTTCGAGCCGTTTTTGATGAGCGTCTCGTCCATCACATCGGACAGTGAGTTGTTCCACGTCCCGACATCGATTGACGTTTTGAACGCTTGAATCCTGACAATTGCGTCACCGTCGCTCGTCGTGTCGAGCGTCTTTATGCGCCCGATCCAATTTGTAAAATTTGCATTTTCCAGATTGGCGGCGATCGCCTTGTCGCGCCGTTTTATGACTGACGAGCACTTCAGCGCATTCTCGCAATCGGCATATTCAGCGCGGGCGTCGTCGATGATTTTCACAACTGCGAGTTGCCGGTTTGGCACTTTTATGAGCCGGTCGGATAGGTCGTCGCGGGCAAAAGCCGCCGACCCAATAGAAAAAATAAAAATTAAAAGGCAGGAAAATAGAAACAACTTCAATTTATCGTCGAGCATTTCAATTTTTCCTATTTTTCTGGCAATAAGGAAATTCAGAATAATTGAATTAATCGGGCAAATCTTCCAATAAAAATAAAACCCTAGATTTTATTTAAATTAAAAACACGCGCAATGATTGCAGATAGCAACAGCCAATTACAAGGAAAAATCTATTTTATTTGTTTGAAATCAATGAGGTGACTGAAGTGACCGGATATCCATTCGTTTATGGGAGGGTCTTATAGAATAAATGTGTTTTTTTTATTTTTTCATTTTAAAATAAAAAACATGCCTTCTTACATAAGACGTCTATTATATTATTATTGTAACTTAGTATATAATAATAATAAGGCCAACCAAACTGCTGGCTTAAATAGCAACAGACCCATAGCAACGCTTCCAAAACGTGTTGTAACCTCAAAACGTAGAATAAAAACTCACGGCAATATGCCGTTAATCAAGCTACGATCCTAAAATAAAGACAAGCGGTCAACTATCCTGTGCGGGACAAAAACAGTCAAACGCGTCCGCAGCAGAGCAGAGCACAGCACCTTACGCTAAAAATAACGCTCAAAAGCCCCACACAAGCCCGCTGAGCCTGTTGACAATGCCTGACCAGCACCCAATGTTGCTGAGGCTTATTAATAACACTCAGTGAGGTCATGAGGCGGGTAATCGACATTTTTAGGATTTGCATTCATGGCCAGCAATGCGTCTATTGCGGTTTTACTGCGGAAACTTGGGACCACTTCCCACCAGTGTCGGCAATGCTGCATGGACTGAAGATTCCCGCTTGCCGTGAGTGCAATTCCCTAGCAAGTAACCACTTCCCATTTGATTTTGCAGAAAGGATCGCATTAGTTAAATCAAAAATTAGAAGTAAAAATAAAGGAGTTCTAAACACTCCGGATTGGTCCGAGGGGGAAATTAAACAAATCGGACGAGGCATGAAAGCAAAGGTTATATCTTGGAAAATAAAAAAGGAATTAGTGCAAGAGCGGCTTGCTTGGTCTGCCGATCTGTATTTAGCCAGTATAGACCACAACAATCATTTTGCTCAATTCGCTGCCGAAATAAGCACCATTACGAGGCGCGAGCAGCCATCATCAGAAATTACAAGTCTGCAAATCCCGCAGCAACGAGCTAGAAAAACAACAAAGTCCGTAGCTATTTTTACTGAGTCAAAGCCGGTAATATTAACGGAAAAAGTTGAATATCGAGACAGTTTAGATCGGTTGAGTTTCTATTGGGACGCGTTCGTTTACCGTTAAAAACAACGGAATTCGCTTGACGGCTCGACCCGATTGCAACAATGTGGCTTAAACGCAACACATCGGCCAAAAGATCGGCCAAATGTCAGTTAAGCTAAACACGGACAGCACATGCCAAGCCTCATAACCGTCGATCCCAAGCCCCTGCTCAAGCAACTCGACCGCCTGACCCGCGATCATGTGCCGTTCGCCATGTCCAAGGCGCTCACCATGACGGCAAAGGATGGGCAAGAAACGCTCAAAACGATGCTGCCGACCCATTTCACGATCCGAAACAACTGGACCGCCAAGGGCATCCGCATCACGCCGGCACGCAAGGCCGATGGCCTTCGAAACATGGCGTCGGAAGTCGGCTCGAAAGACTGGTTTATGGCTGACCAGATGGGAAAGGGCCAAAATACACGGCACCCCAAGGCCAAATTCCTATTCGTGCCCAAGCGAGCCCGGCCCAGCAAAACAGCCAACATCCCCAAGCGGAACAAGCCCCGGCAGCTATTCGACCGTGTCAGCACAATCGTCAGCAAGTCCAAGTTTGGCGGTGGCATCCTAGTCTACTCGCGCACAAACTTCGGGCTTAGGCTCATGTACGCGGGCCAGAAGCAGCAGGTCGTTAAGCCCCGCCTCGACATGGCAGACGAGATCAACGCCATCGCCAAACAGCGTCTCGAACCGAACTTCAAAGCGGCAATGGACTTCGCACTCAAGACGGCGAGATAGGTGCAATTTGTTGTCACTTTCTTTACATTCCACGAATTGGAAAATAATCACCCTAACTTGACGAGGTGTCATGTTTCCTCTATGCGTTAATTGGTTGGCATCTGGCATGAGGCTTGCATATGTCTAATATGCGAATAAAATCAATGACTTAGGTGTGGTGCCCCCCCCTTAGGTTCTTCCGGACGGGGTGGGGCGGCGGGTACAGCGCGCCAGCGCAGGTGTTTTCTTCACAAATAGTTAAAATTATCGGGTATTTACAAAAAGTGACAGGTCGAAAAATTATCAGAATGTGGACCGATGACGAGATCATCACCCTCCGCGAGATGGCCGCCGCTGGTTTTATGGTGGCGATCATAGGCCGGAAGCTGGGGCGCACCGTAAATTCGATTTCCGGCAAGTGTCACAAACTCGGAATCGCCCTGCGAAAAAATTCGTTTCAGGCTGAGGCACCGCAAAATTGTGGCCGTAATCCGTTAAAAATAACGGTTGCGGAAATCAAGCCGCGCCTGACCGTCAGCCCCGACACTGTTGCCGCCGTCGCCGCTTTATCGGCTGGCGAGTGCCGGTGGCCGATTGGAGACCCGCCTGATTCTGGGTTTCATTTTTGTTGCGCGAACGTGGCGGACGGATCGCCGTATTGCGCCGCGCACGAGGCGAAGCGGTTTGTGCCGGGGTCGGCAAAAACTTACGACGAAAAGCAAATCGACTTTTTGATTGCTGATACCGACCGCCGATCAACCATATCATTTTCCGAAAGCGACGCCTGATGGCCCGCGCTGGTATCGGCAAAATTGTCAACCGCAGTGAGCTTTGTCAGATCATGGGCATATCGAGCCCGACAATCGACAATTGGGAAAAACGCGGAATGCCGGTCCAGAAAAAGGGCGGCAAGGGCGTCGCCAATGAATACAACACGATGCACGTCATCAAGTGGTGGGCTGGCGATGCGGCGTCGCCGGGTGCTGTAAAACTGACATCTGGCGCGGATCCGAAGGACAGAAAAACCGCAGCCGAGGCGGAAATCAAAGAGATCGAACTCGCCGAGAAAAAGGGCGAGGTGGTCCCGATCGACACGGCCATCAAGGGATTTATCAAACACGTCGCCGCCTGCAAGGCGAAGTTGCTGGCGATCCCGACGAAGGCTGCGCCGATGGTGGTAGTGATGACCGAGATCGAGGAAACGCGCGCCGCGCTCGACGACATGATCCGGGACGCGCTGACGGAATTGTCGGCCGGCGTCGAGGTTGAGCCTGATGGCGAGTAGCGCCGCGCCCGCCGAGGAATGGGCGGACTCCATTCTGGCGTTTGACGCACGGCTCGCCGATGCGTTCGCCGATACCGTGCGCCCGCCGCCGCGCCTCAAGGTTTCCGAATGGGCTGACGCGCACCGCGTCCTGTCGAGTGAGGCGAGCGCCGAGCCCGGCCGCTGGCGCACGTCGCGCGCGGAATACCAGCGCGGGATCATGGATGCGATTTGCGACACATCCGTCAAGGAAGTGGCGCTTATGTCAAGTGCCCAAATTGGAAAAACAGAAGCACTTTTGAATCTGTGTGGATACTACATTCACCACGACCCCGCGCCGATGCTTTTGGTGCAGCCGACGCTCGACATGGCGCAGGCGTTCTCGAAAGACCGCTTGGCGCCGATGGTGCGGGAGTGCCCGGCGCTTGCCGAGCGGGTGCAGGACGGGCGCATCACGACCGGCACGGCATCAACAATTTTGCACAAGGTTTTCCCAGGCGGTCATATCACGATGGCGGGCTCTAACTCGCCTGCGTCGCTGGCGTCGCGTCCGGTGCGCGTCGCACTGTGTGACGAGGTTGACCGCTATCCGTTAAGCGCGGGCTCGGAAGGTGATCCGGTTTCGCTGGCGCGGAAGCGCACGACGACTTTCTGGAATCGGAAAGTGATGCTCGTCTCGACGCCGACCGTCAAGGGTCACAGTCGAATTGAAAAGGCTTATGACAATTCAGACCGCCGTCAGTTTTGGGTGCCTTGCCCGCATTGCGACGAGCCGCAGGTTTTGGCCTGGGGGCAAGTCAAATGGCCGAAGGACACGCCTGCTGGCGCCGAGTATTTTTGCGAGCATTGCGGCTGCGCATGGTCCGACGTTCAACGCTGGGCGGCGGTGTCGCGCGGGAGGTGGATTGCGCGCGATCCGTTTAAGGGGATCGCCGGTTTTCACCTAAACGAAATCTATTCGCCGTGGGTGCCGCTTGCCGACATGGCGCAGAATTTTGTCGATGCAAAACGCCTTGGCCCGTCGGCCCTCATGACGTTTATCAACACGTCATTAGGCGAGACGTGGGAGGAGCAGGGCGACCGCGTGAACGAGGCGGACCTTGAGGATCGCAAGGCGTCGTGGGGCAAGGTGCCTGCGGGCGTTGCGGTTATCACTGCTGGCGTTGACGTACAGGATGACCGTATCGAAATTGAGGTGAAGGGCTGGGGCCGGAACGAGGAATCGTGGTCGCTCGACTATATCATTTTGCGAGGCGACCCGTCCGCGCCGCAGTTGTGGGCCGAACTCGACCGCGTACTTTTGGAAAAGCGTCCGCATGAGGTGCGCGGCGAGGTGCCGATCGATGCGGTTTGCATTGATACGGGCGGCCACCATACGCAGAAAGCCTATCTGTTTTGCCGCGACCGTTTTGCGCGGCGCGTCTGGGCGATTAAGGGTCTGGGCGGGCAGGGCAAGCGGATATGGCCGCAAAAGAAAACCGCGACCAAGGTCGGCGTGCCGCTTTTTCTGATCGGCGTCGATAACGCGAAGGAAACGATTTACCGCAACCTGATGGTGAGCGAGCCGGGCGCGGGCTATTGCTGGTTTCCGGCCGACCGTGATGACCAATATTTCCGGCAATTGACGAGCGAGGAAGTCGTCACAAAAATGGTGTCGGGCTTTCCGCGTCGGCAATGGCAGTTGAAACCAGGCAACAAGCGAAACGAGGCGCTCGACTGCTTTGTGTATGCCTATGCGGCGTTGCACGGGCTGATCACGGCGGGCATGGATTTGAATAAGCGCGCGACGCGGCTGGGGTTGCCCGAAGAAGATGGCCGCGTGGCCGAGGTTGATGTGAGGCAGGATCCGCGCTCGCCGGTTGCGGAGTCCGCGCCGGTGCCGCCGGTTATCAGGCCGCGATTTGTGCGGAAGCGGCAAAAATCCACGTCGAGTATTATGCGTTAAATATGCCGGTGACCGTTAAAAATACTTGACTCGGCGGCGGGCGGTGGTATTTTAAACGAAGCCGAGGTCGCCTACGGGTGGCTGTTAATAGCTGAAAACGGGAGGTTGTCATGCAACCGGCGGTTAAAGGCCGCAAACCTGAGAGATTTGATTTTCGCCCGGATGTCCCGTGAATATAGTTGGGCGTTAAGGCAAAGACGGGAACAGGCGCGGAGGGCTGGGCCGAATAGTCGTTAAGCCTCGCCGTGGTGGGATGCCTCGGAAATATCGTGGGGTGGAGCAGTGGTAGCTCGTCTGGCTCATAACCAGAAGGTCGCGGGTTCAAGTCCCGCCCCCGCAACCAAATTTGCCCGAATGGGCGCATGAGTTGATGGCGGCGGCGCTGATGGAAGTGCCTACGTTCCGGCTAGGCCATTGCCCGGCACCCCCGCCATATGAGTCCGTGCGCGGTTGGGGGAGTTGGGTTGCCGGTGAGGCGCACCTCGAAGAATGGAGCCGGTATCAATTCCGGCCCGCCATCAAACCTACCCTCCCAAACTCAGCCAGGCTTAACCGCCTGGCTTTTTTCTTGCCGTCCGGTAAAAATACCGGACAATAGACCGCCAAACCCTATTCACAGATAGGCCGATATGGCGCGCGACCTCACTGAAATGCAATCCGACTTAGACGAGTTGCGCCGCGCAGCCGCGTCCGGCGCGCTTATGATTCGTCATGGCGAAAAGTCGGTGACGTATCGCAGTATGGCCGATTTGCAGGTCGCTATTTCCAATTTGCAAACCGAGATCGCGGGGCTTTCCGGCACGTCTCGACGCAAGCAAATCCGTCTGCGCTATCGCCGTGGGACGGAAGCCGCATGAGTAAACGGACCGCCGTAGCGGAAAAAACAGCCCCAGCCGCGCCCGTGCGCACCGCCAAAATGCGTTATCGCGTCAAGGGAACCAAGTCCTATGTCCGGTCGTTTGAGTCCGGTTATGACGGCGCGTCGCAAGGCCGCCGCCTCAGTGAGTGGAATCCGCGCTCAGAAGGCGTTAACCGCCTGACGATTGCTGGCCTGCAATGGCAGCGCAACCGCTCGCGCGACCTCGTGCGCAAGGTGTCGTGGATCACGTCGGCGGTCGATTCAATCGTCGCAAACGTGGTCGGCGACGGCATCCGCCCGATGTCGATGGCGCCAGACCCAGAATGGCGCAAGGCCGCGCTCGCCGTTTGGGGCGATTGGGCCCAAGAGGCAGACGCCGACGGCTTATCAGATTTTTACGGCCTTGAGGCCTCCGCGACCCGCGCGATGGTCGAGGCTGGCGAGGTGTTTATTCGCATTCGCCGCCGCTTGACGACTGACGGCCTTGCCGTGCCGATTCAATTGCAGGTTCTTGAGGCTGAACACGTCCCGCTCTGGAAAAACGAGGCGGGCGGGCCTGGCCAAAATCGTATTGTTTCGGGTATTGAATTTGACGGCATGGGCCGCCGTCGTGGTTACTGGATGTACAAAGATCATCCTGGCGAGTCCATTATGACGGGCGGCTCGATTGCGCAGCAGCCCGTTTTTGTGCCCGCCGATCAAGTCATTCATTTATATCGCGCGTTGCGCCCCGGTCAGGTTCGCGGCGTGCCGTGGGTCGCGCCGGTCATGCTCCGCACGCGCGACCTTTTGGAATATGAAGACGCCGAAATCGTCCGCAAGAAAACGGCGGCGATGTACGCCGGATTTATCACACAGATGAATCCAGACGGCGATCCGCTTGGCGTCGATGGCGAAGACACGGACGGAACGCCGCTCGCGTCGCTTGAGCCCGGCACGATGCAGGTTTTAGACCCCGGCGAAGATGTCACATTTTCGAGCCCGGCCGAAGTCGGCGGCTCGTATGACGCATTTATGCAGGTCCAGTTGCGCGCGATTGCCGCTGGCGTCGGCGTAACATATGAGCAAATGACCGGCGATTTGCGCGGCGTAAATTTCTCGTCGATCCGCGCAGGTCTGAACGAATACCAGCGCCGGACAGAGCCCATTCAAAAGGGCGTCGTCGCCTTTCTTTTGTGCCGCCGCGTTTGGGAAACCGTCGTCACGGAAGCAATCGCCACAGGCGCGCTTTCCGCGCCTGACGGCTATTTGAAAAACCCGCGCCCGTGGCTCCGCGCCGAATGGGTCGCGCCGGGCTGGCGTTACGTCAATCCGTCTCAGGAAATCGCGGCGGAAAAAGACGCCGTGCGATCCGGTTTCACGTCGCGCCAGAAAGTCGCGCGCGGGCACGGGGCGGATGTCGAGGACATCGACCGGCAGAATTCAGAAGATCAAAAACGGCAGGACGATTTGGGTCTCGTTTACGACACGGATGCTCGCAAGGTTTCCGTTGTCGGCGTGGGTCAGATGGGCGCGCCAGGGGAGGAACCGGCGAATGGTTCGGGAGGCTCGTCAAATGGCGGTTGATATTGAGGCGCGCGGAATTGCGATCGAGGCGCGGTCGAAAATTGAATCGCACGAGGATGAATGCGCGCGGCGATACGGCGAGGTTGCTGCCGCTATTGCGGATATTCGCGGGGAATTTTCATACATGCGCCGCGTTGTGGTTTCCGCGCTGGTCGGGGTCATCGCGCTCTTAATGTCTGTTTCCGGCTTTTTGATTGTGAACGGACAACCGTGGGCACCGGCGTCGCATAATGCAATTTCAATTCAGGAAAATATGAAATGACCGATGATTTAGCACCGAACCGCCAGCCGAATGTGACACGCCTTTTGGATAAGGATGGCGCGTTTATCGAGGATTCGAATCCGCTGCCGATTTCAATTCAGGGCGCGTCTGGATCGGTGACAATCAACGTCGATGAGGCGGACCTTGCTTCGCTCGGCGCGGTGGGTGATGCGGCATACACGGACGCGACCGGCGCTGCGTCCGGTGCGCTCGTGGGCCTGTTTAAGGGCGCGTATGTCAAGCTGGCCGCGATCGCCTCCGCACTTGTGGGCTATTTACTGGTGAGGGGTTACGCCTTCGACGTGCTTGACGCCCCGGCCACCACGAACGGGGCCTATTCGGTTGGCGACGTTATCGGCGGTTATCGCGAGGTTGACAACATCGCCCGCGCAAACGACGAACTGGTGCTGATTACTGGCGTCCAAGTCGTTTTCAAGGCGGCGGTGCAGCCGAATATCCGTGTGGTTATTTTCGGCGTAACCCCAGTCGCTACGCTTGCCGACAACGCCGCCTATTCGCTCTCGGCGGCGGACGTACTTACGGTTCGCAAGTCCCTGTCTTCACTTCTTCTTGGCGCTTCGTACACGTCGCACGGAACACCGAAATCAATCTCGCTGACGCCCCCGCCTTTCGTCGCCAAGCCAATCGCTGGCACAAAAAAAATCGGCTATTACTTGATTGACGACACCGGCGTCACGCTCACATCAACAGCCGACGTGCAGGTGCGCTTTTCAGGTTTGGGCGTGTAATGCGGAGCGCGTTGAAAGCGGCAATTTTTCAAAAAACAAGCACGGTTTTTGAACACCATGTAGTGGATGGTCAGTCGAATGCGTGGTGCGCGGGGGCGAAGCCTCCAATCACGCTGATTGCCTCCCTACCCGATATAACTGCGATGTTTGGCATCGGCATCAATACGTGGAACGCCGCCAATAGTCCGTCAGCGCCCGCTAATCGGACGGGTGATTTTACTTTGGCGAAGCTTGACCCTGCGGTATCTGGCTACGAGAACATGCTCGTGCAAACGGTTCTCAACCGTTCGACCCGCGAAAGTGCGAGCGCCAAGAAGATGGCAGTCACCTATTCCGGCCAAGGCTCAAAGAGGCTGGCCGAATTATCTTCGCTCGATCTCGGAACCGCCCCAGCGAAGGGTTATTGGATTACCGGGCTGGACGACATGGCGCGAATGCGTGTTCACGCCAGTAACATTGGCGCTCGCTATAGGCTGTCAACCTACGGCATCGCATCGTGCGAGAATGACGTGGACATGATTATAAATCCGGGTGAGGCCGCGTCCACACCCGTGCTGGCGCGGAATACTGTATCGAGCCGCCTGCGTATGATGGTGCGAGAGAAAGCGGCGGCGGCGGTTGCACTTGGTTCTCCGCCGCCTGCCTTTTGGGTGATCCAGCCGTCAACGGTCGCCGGTACGTTGCACTTTACTATTGCGCAGGGTGTTCTCAACGCAGTCGATCCGACTTGGGTTGACCCTGTGAATGGCGAAGCGGTGTTTCCAAATGGCGTATGCGTTGGTCCTAGCTATCCTTACGACAGCGCCATCAACTCCTATTTTGGAGCGACGCGAAGCCCCGAAGATTTCAGCGGCTACGCGGGCCTGCTGGATGCCCAGCGCATCCATTACACATCACAGTCCAGTCGTCAGCTTGGGGCGAAGGTCGATCAGGCGCTTCGTGTGAAAGCAACAGAGGGCCGCGACATTGCATTGCAGGTTATTCAGGTTACGGATGACCCTGATTTTCCCGGCAATAGAACTCATTGCCTGCTTCATCTGAGGGTCTATGCGCCACCTGTTGTGATTGACACTGACTATTTCCCTGAATTTTTGGCAAAGGGAATTGTTGCCTACCCGAACAATACGATTGGCAGCACAACATCACCTCAAAACTCAAGCGTCATTACCGTGTGGGATGATGGACGCGGCGAAGCGGCTAACGGGATCACTGGCGCAGTTTACGGGATGGCTCGACTCAAGGTGACGTTCGCAGGCGCGGCCTTGCCAGCGAATAGCCGTGTGGTTTTCGGTAGATTTTCAAATCTCGCCGCCAACGCATCTTTCAAATTTGTTTCGCAAATTGCGGGCCCTACAAGGCGCGGGCTTCCGACATACGATTATACATTCAGTGATGTTACCGGGTTGATGTACACGCAGGCGCTGGCCATCACAAAGCGGTCGGCGTTCTCTCTGACCCGCACCACGGGGTCAGGACCAGGCGCAATTTACATTCAGGACGTTGTGTCGAACGGGGCTGGCGTAACCGTTTTGCGTGGCGAGCAAGGTGTCGGCGGCGTGCTAGTGTTGAATGAGCAATACCGCCCGATGTTCCCAACGGTCGGCATAAATATCAGAGATAGCGACATCACAAGTCTTGGCGTCAATTGGGTTGATACTTGGTATGGCGACCAAACGCTTATCGGAACGCCGATGCCCGCCTCAAACTGGCTTTGCTGTGGCGAATTGATTTGGTCATAAAAGGCGCTATGGCTCTGTCCGTTGCCAGTCCGGTTTTTGGCATTTACGACGGATATGCGGTTTAACGCCAGTGCAATATTTTGCATTTGACCAACGGTAAAAATACCGGACAATAGTGCATTCAAAACATTTGAGGCGTTAATTTTGCCGCAGGCAATTCGCAAATCGATTCCGGTTGGGGTCCGCGTCGCTCGCATCATGTCGGATTCCGTCAATGAGGAATCGCGTGAGGTTGACGTTGTGTGGACGACCGGCGCAATCGTGCGTCGATCCGACTGGTACGAAGGCGACTATAACGAGGAGTTGTCCCTTGACGAGGGCGCTTGCGACCTGACGCGGTTTAACGCTGGCGCACCTGTTCTCGACAGCCACAACTCTTACGAACTTGAATCCGTACTCGGATCAATCGTCGATGGCACTGCGTTGATTGCAAACGGCGAGGGCCGCGCCCGCGTCCGTTTCGTAACTGGCGATGCCGAAGTCGATGCGATTTGGAACAAGGTCAAGCAAAAGGCCATCCGGTCCGTTTCGGTTGGCTACATCATCCACGAAATTCAAGAAATTCGGCAGGACGGGCAAATCCCGACCATGCGCGCGACGAAATGGGAGCCGATTGAACTCTCATTCGTGGCGTGTCCGGCCGACGCAGGGGCAGGCGTGCGCGCGCAGCGTAGCGAGCCTTGCTCCATCACAACCGCCGAGGAGGCAAACCCTATGGCTACCAAGCCGAAAGAAGTTGCGCCCGAAGCGGCGTCAGAAGTTGTTACCGATCCCGTCGCCGCGCCCGCCGCGGTTGACGCAGCCGCCATTGCCGCCGATGCGCGCAAGGCGGTCCTTTCCGTCACCCGCTCGTGCGCTCTTGCTGGCCTTTCCGCCCGCGCGACGAACGAAATTCTCGAAAAGTCTGACGGCAAGTCCGACGAAGAAATCCACGTGCTCGTAATGTCCGCGCGCGACGCCGCGATCAAGTCCGGCGACACGACCGAAATCTCCGGCCATCGCAGCGTCAGCAATGAGAAGCCCGCACGCCTTGCCGACAAAATGTCCGCGCGTTACGCCAAAAATGGAGTCCACTAAATGACCACGCTGACCGAGCCGACTCGCCTTGGCGATGTGCTGAAATATGAACCCGAAAACCGTCACGGCCGCGAAGTCGTGACGATCAAATCAGGTGCTGATCTTGCGATTGGCGCCGTGCTTGGCAAAATCTCTGTCGGTGCGCTGACTGCCGTCGGCGCCGCCGGTGTTCCGGCTCCTGCCGCCGCGACGATTACCGCCAGCCCGACCGCTGTCGGCGCAAAAGTCGGCGTGCATCGCTTTGTCTGCGTCATCGGCGGTTCCGCGACTGCCTCCAAATGGGAACATGAAGACCCTGACGGCGAGACTGCCGGCGTTGCGACTGGCAACACAGAATATGTCGGTGGTGGCCTGACTCTTACCATTACGGACTCCGGCACGGATCCTGTCGCCGGTGAAGCCTTTACCGTCACAGTGACAGCCGCTGCCGGTTCAGGCAAATACAAGGCTCTGACGCCCGCCGCAGTTGACGGCTCGCAGAATGCCGATGCCATCCTGCTTATGCCCGCGCTTGCTGCGAGCGCAGATGTCGCTGATGTCATCGTCCTCAAGCGCGGCCCTGCTGGCCTCGCCGAAGATCATGTCGTGTGGCCGGCCGGTATTTCCGCTGGCGACAAGGCCGCTGCGATTGCGGCGCTCGAAACCAAATCCATCATCATCCGAAACGAGGCTTAATCATGGCGCTCCTGAATATTTTTGACGACGCCGCGTTTTCGGCTATTGAGCTTTCGGACGCGATCTCGGTCGTGCCGAATTCATACGGTCGCCTCGGCGAACTTGGCCTGTTCACGCCGAAGCCGGTCCGCACGGACAAGGTTGCCGTCGAAAGCAAGAACGGCGTGCTGACCATTCTGCCTCAGACGCAGCGCGGCGGCCCTGCGACGCAGAACACGCGCGCCAAGCGTGACCTCAAGTCGTTTGTGATCCCGAACTTCGCGCTTGAGGACACTATTTTGCCCGACGACATTCAGGGCATCCGCGCCTTTGGCTCTGAAACCGAACTCGATGGTGTCATGTCATTCACGAATGACCGTCTGGCTGAAATGTCCGGCAAGCACGACATTACCGAAGAATGGCTCCGCGCTGGCGCCCTTCGCGGCACGGTGCTTGATTCCGACGCCTCCGAAATCCTGAATATGTTTACGGCGTTTGGCGTCTCGGAGAAGGAAGTGTTTTTCGATCTCTCGACCGATACAACCGACGTCGGCGGCAAGTGCGAAGAAGTTGTCGACCACATCGAGACAAACCTTCTCGGTGACGTGATGACCGGCGTGCGTGCGCTTTGCTCGCGTGCCTTCTTCAAGGCGTTTATCGCTCACCCGAAAGTGCGTGAGGCGTATATCTATCAGCAGGGCCAGAATGTCCTGCGGAACGATTTGCGCAAGGGATTTGAATTCCAGGGCATCACGTTTGAAGTCTATCGCGGTCAGGCGACGGACGCCGCTGGCAACGTGCGCCAGTTTATCGCCGACAATGACGTGCGCTTTTTCCCCGAAGGCACGTCGCAGACGTTCCGCACGTACTACGCGCCAGCCGACATGATGGCTTTCGTCAACACGCCGGGCCAGCGCCGTTACGCCAGCCTTGAGCCGATTGACCATGATCGCGGCATGAATGTCCACACGCAGGTGAATCCGCTTCCGATTTGCCTGCGTCCTGCGGTTCTTGTGCGCGGCGATCTTGCTGCCTCGTAACCGTTAAAAATACCGGAATGGGGCGGCACATGACGCGCCGCCCCACTTCAAAAGGCCGCTGAATGAGCAATTGGGAACGCCTCACGGAAAAGCTGATGGATAGCGCGGAACGCGCTTTCAGCGAGGCGACGACATACACGCCAGTTGCCGCATCTGCGTTTTCGATCCGCGCGATTTTTGAACCGTCTTTCAACCTGCTCGACGTTCAAGGCGATGTGCAGGTGTCAACCGTCAAGCCGGTGTTTTGGTTTCGCGGGAAAGACTTTGAGGCGCACGGAATGACCAAGCCGAAAAAGAAGGACTCGATTTTGGCGCGCGGAAAAACCTACTCAGTCGAGCAAGTCGAGCCCGATGGCTACGCGGAATTTCGGGCTGTTTGTTTTGAGGTTGATTGATGCTTGAGCGCCGTCGCATCCGCGAGCAAGTGATCGAGATTTTGGGCGCGACCGCCTCGCTCGCTGGCGTCCGTGTCGATGATAGTCCGGTCACGTCATATGAGATTGAAGAACTGCCCGCGCTGGCAATTTACACGCCAGCCGAAACATGGACCTCGCGCGGATCAAGTGCGCCGCTTTTCAAGTGCGCGACGACGGTTTCAATCGAGGGATACATCGCAGCCGTTGATGGCTGGGCCGCTGATTTAGACGACCTGATGGAGAAGGCTGCCGAGGCGCTTTTTTCCGATCCTGAATTTGTAAAAGGCTTCTCCAAGATCGCGTCCGCATCGATGTCGGTCGGGTATTTCGACGAAGGCGCAAAGCCATTTGCGACCGCGAAACACCAATACGTTTTGGAATACGAATGGGAATTTGAGCCTGTCGTTTCCGATGATTTGACGACCGTGAAAATTGAACTCGACGCAATCGACGTCGCCGATCCGAACACGGGAAATGACGGTTATGCGGGCGGAAGCCCCGGCCCTGACGGACGCATCGAGGGCGTCGTCGGCATCACATTGGAGGCTGCACCTTGATCAACGGTTACACAATCCGCCCCGCGAGCGACGGCGTGAAAGTCCGAGTCGAGGGCTCGCAGAGTTTCATTGCTGCCGAGGGCCAGGAAGTCGCGGACTCATCGTATTACCGCCGCCGCATTGCGGACGGCGACGCGGTGCGCGTCGATAAGGCTGCGCCTGCGAAAAGTTTTTCCGCGAAAAAAGAGGGCGCTGAATAATGGCCGTGTCATTCAATAACATCCCGTCGAATATCCGCGTACCGCTGTTTTATGCGGAAGTCGATAACTCGGCTGCCGGATCGTTTCAGCAGAATTATCGCGCACTTGTCATCGGTCAGAAATTGGCAGCCGGTACGGCGACCGCCGACGAGCCTGTCATCGTGCCTGGCTCCGATGCTGCTAAAACGCTTTTCGGTCAGGGCTCAATCCTCGACCGCATGGTTTCGGCATGGCGCGCGAATGACGTTTTCACGGAGTTGTGGGCCATCCCCGTTGTGGATGACGGCTCGGCTGCTGCCGCTGCCGGATCGATCGCGTTTACCGGCCCGGCGACTGCAAACGGCACACTCTACATTTATATCGCTGGCCAGCGCGTTGCTGTCGGCGTCACGTCCAGCGCGATTGCGACCGCTATTGCGACGGCTGTCGCCGCTGCGATTAATGCCGCTGCTGACCTGCCCGTGACAGCGGCCGTTGACGGGTCTGATCTTTTCCAGGTCAACCTCACGGCGCGCAATAAGGGCACGCTCGGCAATGGCATTGATGTCCGCATGAATTATCGCGGCTCGGTTTCCGGCGAGGCAACGCCTGCCGGTGTCGGCGTCACGATTACCGCGATGTCAACCGGCGCGACGGATCCTGATCTCGCCGACGCGATTGCCGCGATGGGTGACATGCAATTCGACTATATCGTCATTCCGTTCTCCGATGGCACGAACCTCGATTTGTTCCGCACGTTGATGAATGATTCGACGGGCCGCTGGTCATACGCCAAGCAGCTTTACGGTCACGTTTTCACGGCCAAGCGCGGCACGTTCTCTGCGCTCGACACGTTTGGCGATGGCCGGAACGACCAACATGTGACGGCGTTCGGTTACACGTCCGGCAGCCCGACTCCGGTTTGGGAAGCGGCTTCGATGTTTGCCGCGCAGGCCGGTTCGCACCTATCGATTGATCCCGCGCGCCCGCTGCAAACCCTTCCGCTTATCGGCTTCTTGCCGCCGCCCAAGTCTGGCGAATTCACGCTGACCGAAAATAACACGCTGCTCTATTCCGGCGTTGCCACGGTCTATTACGAAGGCGGCTATGCGCGAATTCAGCGTGCCGTCACGACGTATCAGGAAAACGAGTGGGGACAGGCTGACCCGTCCTATCTCGACGTCGAGACACTTGCCACGCTGTCTTACGTGCTGCGCTTCCTCAAAGGTCGCATCACGCAGAAATTCCCGCGTCACAAACTGGCGAACGATGGCACGCGCTTCGGTGCGGGGCAGGCAATCGCCACGCCCGGCACGATCCGCGCGGAACTGATCGCCGCTTATTCCGAAATGGAATCGAACGGCATTGTCGAAAACATGGCCGCGTTCAAGGAGAACCTGATTGTCGAGCGTAACGCCGATGATCCGAGCCGCGTTGACGTGGTTTATCCGCCGGACCTTGTGAACGGCCTGCGCATTTTTGCGCTGCTCGCTCAATTTCGCCTCCAATACGCCGCATAAGGAAATCTGAAAAATGGGAAAACGCATCGCAGGCGTATGTTATTTGAAGGTCGACGGCACGCAGTATTCGCTTGCCGGATCCTTTGACGTTCAGCCGATGACGAAGAAACTCGAAAAGCTGGTCGGCCTGTCTGGCATTGCTGGGCACAAAGAAATGCCGGTCGTCCCCTATATCGAGGGTGAAATTTTCTTGACCGCTGAAACTGAATTGCTCGCGTTTCAGGAAATGACAGACGTGACAGCAACCGCCGAACTTGCGAACGGCAAGCGTTATGTGCTGCGCAATGCTTGCTGGGCTGGCGATACGGTTGCAAAAGGTGCTGACGGCACAACGTCAATTCGCTTCGAAGGCGAAGATTGCCAAGAGGATGCCGCCTGATGGCTGATTTTACGATTTCCCTTTCGCGCCCCGTAATGAATGGCGGCGAGGCCGTGTCCGTTTTGGAGTGCCGCGAGCCGACGCTCGGCGACATTTCCGAAATGATGCGTGCGATCAAGGCCGGTGACGACGTTGCCGGAATCATGAAGCTGGTAGAACTGTGTGCCGCGCAGACGCCGGGCTTCGTGAAAAATATCAAGGCCGTTGATATCAACAAAATCACGGAAGCCTTTGCCCCTTTTTTGCCGGGGGCGACGGCGCCGTAAGCCGTTTTGGCTGGCGCAGGGTCGCCGCCGATCTCGCATATTTCTGGCGCTGGCAACCCTCCGAGGTGATGGCGCTGCGCATATCTGACGCGGACCGCTGGCATGCGGACGCGGAACGTATTGCCGAAGAAACCGACCTCGAAACACAGAGGCTTAACGGTGTCTGACTATTCAATCAAAGTCGTAATTCAGGCCGTCGATAAGTTTTCGGCTGGCATGAAGAAGGTCGAGTCCAGCTTGACCAAGTTTGGTGCGAGCGCCGCCAAGATTGGCGCGGGCTTGAGCATCGGCGTGACCGCGCCGATTGCGGCTCTTGGCATGGCGTCGATCCGCACGTTCCAGCAATTTGAAACGGGGATGGCGAACGTCTCGACGTTGGTGGACACGACTAAGGAGTCGATGTCCGGCATGTCCGACCAGTTGCTCGCCATGTCGACCCGCGTGCCGGTTGCTTTGGATGACTTGACTGGCTCGCTTTACGACATTCGGTCGGCGGGTATTTCCGCTAGTGACGCGATGTCTGTTCTTGAGGGCTCTGCCAGGCTGGCGACTGCTGGCCTCGGCACGTCGAAAGAAGCGACCGACATTGTCACATCGTCGATCAACGCATTCAATTTGAAGGGTGCTGAGCAGGCGCGTCTTTACGACGTTATTTTCAAGACTGTCAAGAACGGCAAAACCACGATTTCGAGTCTGGCGCAGGGGTTCGGCGCGGTGGCGGGAACCGTGTCGAATGCTGGCGTCAAGATTGACGAATATATGGCGAGCGTGGCGGCGCTGACCACGACCGGCTTGCCAGCCGCCCAGGCTCATACTCAGTTGCGCGCGGCGATTGCTGGCGTGACACGCCAGAGTGAACTCGGTGACGCGGTGCTGCATAAGCTCGGCGCTAAGACGTTTAAGGAACTGGTATCCAAGTCCGGCGGCATGGTGCAGGCGTTTGACAAGATTTCAAAAACGCTTGGCGGGAATGACGCGGCGCTCATCCAATTGTTCGGTTCGGTCGAGGCTTATAACGCCGTCGTCGGCCTGACCGGCAAGCAAAACGGGGTTTTCGTCTCGACGCTTGATGATATGCGCAACGGTGCCGATGCCGTTGGGGCGGCGTTTGATAAGCAATCTAAGACATTTGCAAATCGAATGCAGTTGACGAAGAGCAGCATTCTGCGGTCTGCGGTCATTATCGGCGAGGCTTTAGCGCCTGCGATTGTAAAAGTTGCCAACTTGATAAAGCGTCTTGCGGACTGGTTTTCGACGCTGAGTCAGAAGACACAGAAAATTGTGCTTGTTGTGGTTGCGCTGACGGCTGGCCTTGGTCCGCTTTTGATTGGGTTTGGGTTTCTAGTAGTAGTTTTGGCTAGCCTCACTGTGCCGATCGCTTTGGCTGTGGCCGGAATAGTAGCCCTTTCCGCGGCTATCGCCGCTGCCGTCATCTATTTGGATGACATCAAGGCCGCTGCATCCTCGGCATTTTCGACGATTGTGGATTGGGCGGGGCGCGCATATGACGCGGTCAAGCCGATCCTCGACGCCATCGCCTTTGTCGCCAAGTGGAGTCCTGCCGGAATGGTGATACGTGGCGGCATGGCCGTCGCTGGGGCGCTTACGGGCGGTGCTGGCGATCCTGCGACGCCCGGCATCGCAACGCGCGGCGCTGCGCGTGGCGGTCCCGCTGCTGCCTCCAATCGCAAGCAAGAATTGTCTGTCAAAATCACGAACGAGAACGCGCCGAAGGGCCAGCGCACGCAGGTTGATTCCGCGTCGCCCGGCATTAAGGCCGACACGTACACTGGTTATAATTTGGCGGGGATCAACTGATGGCGCTCATCCCGCAAATCCCGTCGCTGCCCGCGCTGAATCCGCCTAAGGCATCTTGGCGCGATGCGTTGCGTCCGGCGTCGTTTCGTGGCGTCGAGTTTGAAGTCGAGACGAATGACTATTCGACCGGACGCCGCGGTCCGACTCACGAATATCCGGGGCGGGATAAGCCGTATTTTGAAGACCTTGGCCGCGCGACACGCGAAATCCGCGTCGACGGCTTTGTCGTCGGCGATGATTATTTTGCCAAACGCGATGCGCTATTGGGTGCAATTGAAACCAAGGGCGCGGGTCAGTTGGTACACCCGACGTTTGGCACGATCTCGGTCGTATGCCTGACGGCAACCGTGCGCGAGTCCGTCGATGACGGACGCATGGCTCGCATTTCGATGTCATTCATCGAGGCAGGTGAATTGACATTCCCGACCGGATCCGCTGATGGCCGGTCGAATATCGAGGCTAAATCCGCGCTGGCGAAGATCGCCGCGCTCGATAGTTTTCAAGCCATTTACGCGGCGACTGGATTTCAGGAATTCGTGACGCAATCGGTGATTCCGATGGGTGAGCGGTTTGCCGCGTCGATCTTGGGCTCGCTTTCGTCAGGCCCGCTGCGCGATTTTGTAAGCGATTTTGTTGACAATCTACCGACTCTTGTAAATAGCGCGAGCGGCCTTTCGGCTCAAGTCCTGACGCTTATCGAGGGTTTGCGCACGGGAGTCACATCGAACCCAGAAACGATCCTGCGCGGCGACGCGCGGCCCGCTGGTCTGTTGACGACGCTTTCTGACTTGTCAGTTTTTGACTCTGACGTGCCGGACATTCCGCGCGAAACGTCGGGCCGTGTGCAAGAGGAGGCCAATATGGAGTCCTTTGCTGGGCTCATCCGCAAGTTGTCGATGATCGAGGCGGCGCGCGAATTGGCTGTGACAGAATTCGATTCAAACGCGGCAGCGTCCGGCGCGATGTCAGACTGGTCGTCGCTTGTGGATACGGAACTCTATTCGCCGATTATTTCCGATCAAGAATATGCGTCGATGTCTGATTTGCACTCCGCAACAGTTTCAGACCTTGCCACACGCGCAGGTGGCTTGCCGAGCATCATCTATGCAACGCCGCAACAGACCACGCCAGCGCTCGTGCTGGCATATGAGCGTTATGACGACGCGAACCGCGATACGGACATCGTGGCGCGGAACTCGATTAAGCATCCTGGATTTGTGCCGGGCGGCGTCGAGATCGAGGTGCTTTCGACATGACGGTTTTGTTGAAAGTCGATGGCAAGGAATTCGGCGGCTGGAAAGACGTGCGTATCACGCGCGGGATCGAGCGCGGCTGCTCTGATTTTTCGCTGACGGTTTCGGACAGGTGGCCGGGGCAGGCGTCCAAGATTGAAATTAAAACGGGCATGGCGTGCGAAGTCTATGACGACGACGACATTCTCATCACGGGCTATATCGACGAGGTGCAGGTTGACGCGGATGCGACGACGCACTCGATTTCGTTTAACGGTCGCAGCAAGGTCGCCGATCTTGTCGATTGTTCCGCGAATAACTCGCCGGGCCAGTGGACGGGGCAGGGGCTCTTGAAGATTGCGACGGACATTGCGAGCCCGTATGGCGTTGGCGTCAAGGCGCTGACCGACTTGGGCGCGGTGTTTCCAGATTTCAAAATTCAGCAGGGGGACGGGGCTTTTGACTCAATCGAAAGACTGTGCCGGATGCGCGGCGTTTTGGCGTGCGACGACACGCGGGGAAATCTCACGTTTACCCGCGCTGGCACGGTCCGCGCTGGCACAGCGTTACTCAGGCGGTCGGGTGACGACACGTCGAATATCCTCGCCGGTGGAGCCCGTTTCAGCGAGCGAGACAGGTTTAAAACCTACATCGTGAAGGGCCAGTCTATCGGCACGGATTTGAATTATGGGGACGTGGCGGCCGGGCCGACAGCAACCGCGATTGACAATGCGATGGGCCGACAGCGCACGCTTGTTTCGATTGCGCAGCAGGCGACGGACATTGCGGGCTGCGCGACGGAAGCCAAATGGAACCGCGCCACGCGCGCGGGTCGCAGCGTTGCCGCGTCCTATGTGGTGCATGGCTGGCGCGAAAAAGGCGACAAGGGTGCGTTGTGGACGCCGAACACGCTTGTCGCGGTGAATGATGACATCGCCAATCTTCAAGGTGACATGCTGGTTTCGGAAGTCTCTTACAGCGTTTCGGACGCCGGCACGTTGACCGGAATTTCGCTCTATCCGCCGGAAGCTTTCGAGCTTATCGCGGAATCTCCAAAGAAAAAAACGGGATCCGTCGCTGGTGGTTACGTTTTGCATGATGCGGATTGAATAATGGACCGTCAGTCTTTTTCACGCATGGTTCGACCGATGCAGCAGGCAATCTCCCGCCGCGCGGCTCGCGTCGTCGCGCGTCTTGTTGACGACACGACTAAATTGCAAATTCTGCAAATTGGTATCATGGCCGGTGAAACGGCTGGCGGTGTCGAGCGTTTCCAGAATTACGGATTCACGTCAAAGCCGCTTGAGGGGGCCGAGGGTGTCGTCGTCTTTTTGGGCGGCGGGTCGGATCATCCGATTTGTATTGTGATGGATGACCGCCGGTATCGCAAAAATGATTTGGCGAGCGGAGAAACGGCGGTTTACAATCATGTCGGAGACTTCATTCACATAAAGGCCGATGGCTCTATTTCCGTGAAAGCATCTGCGTCAGTTGATGTTGATGCGCCGGAAGTCACGATGTCCGGCAACCTGACCGTCGCGGGGAACATCACTTCGACAACGGGCAACATTTCAGCGACGGCGGGCAATATCACGGCGCCAGCAG
>Ga0214472_10000882_pt1 | contig 35677 bp, 19 predicted proteins | sample RVTome_6_FD_207662 | JGI IMG/M metagenome (GOLD analysis project Ga0214472, IMG submission 207662) | Soil microbial communities from uranium-contaminated site in the Upper Colorado River Basin, Wyoming, United States - RVT140D175 | ecosystem: Environmental > Terrestrial > Soil > Contaminated >...
TACGCACACACCAAAACCAAGCACAGAAACGGCGACCAAAAGGAGGCGACAACTAGCATTCACCCAAACCCAGGGTGGGGAATTTGGATGAGCAACTCTGGGGAATTTCGGTGAGCGACGTCAAGGGTTCGTGTCGGCGGTCATGGTGTGTGTCCCGACCCACATGACGGGCGATCTCCTCCAAGGTCGCTCGACCAGCTCCGCCTCTTTTACGCCTCAAGCTCCACATCTTCCTCCCATGTCAACACCAAGATGCGGCTCCTCCCTCGACGGCCATCGTTGCTGACAGCCAGCCTGGAGAGGGGCCCACCCAACGTGCGGTATTTCCTCCAGAAGGGTGGGGAATATCAGTGAGCAGAACTAGGGAGAACTACGTGAGCGTGGTCATCGTGGTATCTGACGATGTGGACGGCGCAACGGATGCAGAGCTCGTCGTCGAACCGCTGGAACCGCCTGAGCAGGCAGCGAGAACCATCATCGCCGCTATTGCAGCGACGAAAGCGAGAGGCGGCCTCCGGCAGGGACCGGCGAAACCCTGTGGCGAGCGTCGATGGCTCACGTGGCTACCCCCTATAGCATTGGTAACGATACGCGTCCTGGAACAGGTTTGGGTTCTCACCTTGCGCTTAAGCATGTCGTCAAGGTAGGAGGCGGTGTCGGCCCCGATACGCGACAGCCTTGTCAGACCCAACCTCCAACACGTACAGACGTTCGAGTGATACGAAGCAGGCGCAGACTCCATCGGAGAATGCTCGCCCCACACCCTGTCATCAGAGTGTCAGCAACCCTCCAACCCATCAGTTTGCTTGGAGCTTCCCGGCTTGTTCCAGACACGGGTGTGTGAGGCCCTCAGGGTCCTGCCGGAAAGGAGTTGCGACGGGTGGGACGGTCCTCGCCGGAGTTTCGGCGAGCGCCGTCACCGTCACCAACCGCCAACCGATCTGGGCGTCCAAGCGCTGTCGGCCCGGCAGTCACCTCATCGGCGACGGTGGTCCATCATAGACCGAAATGTAGAGGCGCGGAGATTGAGGCGCCGATCGCGTACTCACGTCGATCACTCAGGCAGAAGTGACGAGGCGAAGTTGAGCCAGGCGAGACGCGCTTGCTCCGGTACGTCGTATGGTGTTGGTGACAAGAGCACGATGTAGCCTTCGCCCGTCTGCGTTCGGACGACCTCAGTGGAATACACGGGAGCATCGTCCATCGAACGCGACATGTCACCCAGTCGAGCCACCGCTGCGGGGGAAACCCACGTCGCCCACGTATCGCCGCGCAAGCGGCCCTGCCACGCTGCCAGGCCGGTGCCCTTTCTGATCCCTCTTCCCGACTCCCAACGGGTTCGTCCCGCACCCACCGCATCCACAAACCCGCCGTCAGCGTTCGTGGCTTTCACTGCATCCTTGAAGAGCTCCAGTAGCGGACCGGGTTCGGGCATCGAGTCGGGAGAGCCGGAAACCATCGTCCACTCGATCTCACACGACAGCGGCAAGGGTCCCGTCGGGTATGGCAGATCTCGCCCGAACACGCCAATGACCAGCCGCCCAGGTGCACCGTCGACCTCAACAAACGATGGCAGCCGCGGCTTACTCTTGGACACGAGATCCACAAACTCTCTGACCACTGCCCGAGAGCCCACCATCTCGCGGTTGCCCCGCACCAGGGTCACATTGTCACCGGGCCACCACCAATCCTCCATCGTCGCGGCAACGGTTCGTGCGAGCCATTCCATCGGTTCACGATCAATCGCGGCTTCAAACGTCGCCACCGACATCGACACACCAGGCATGACGCGAGCGTTCATGGAACCATCACTGGATCCGGCATGGGACTGCTCCAAATATCATCGAAGATACCTGCCAGAAAGCTCCGCGCGTCATCACCGAACGAGCCGGTGCCCTCACGAGACAACCGATCATTCACAAACTCGCGAACCTCTTCTCGGTCTCTGTCCTCGTCCACAACGAGCCGCCAAAAATCGGTGCCCTCAATATCTGCCCGACCGTACACGACTATCCATCCTTCGCCTCCAGGATCCGAACCTACAAGAAACACAGGGCTGCCAGCAATCTCCCAGAGCGAATCGCCCACTTCTGCGTCTCCACCGTGGAAGCCTAGGATCATGGCATACCAGTCCGCCTCTCTAGGGCCTTTTGCTCGTCCGCCGGCTGTGTCCTTTTTCATCTCGATAACGAAGTTGGGGTCATTCGAGCCTGGTCCGATTTCACTGCCGTGAGCAGCGTAGACAATGTCCGCTCTCCCACCATGACCAGTCAGATTCTTCGAGGCGCCGGGGATCCAGAGCTCAGTCTCTACATCCCATCCCTGCGCTCTCCGGAACTCGGCGTCCATCGTAACAGCGAAGTCATGACGGCGGCCATCCAAACAGGTTGGCCAAAGCCTGCACCAGAACGAGACCTCCGCCGGATCAACATCGTAGGTATAGGCAACGTCATCGAAGTCAAAGTCGGTATAGATGTGACCAGTGCGGTCGGAGTACCGGATCGGGTTGTTGTTGACGTAGCTGTATCGGTTGAGGTCTTGCGGATCAGCGGGGTTGGGGATGATGGTGTCGGCTGAGATGAATCGTCCGATTGCCGGGTCGTAGTAGCGGGCCTGGTAGTACATCAGATCAGTGCTGGTGTCGAGGCGTTGCCCGGTGTAGCCAATGTCGGTATCCAACACCGGTTCGGAAGCACCGCGTAAACCGCCCCATGGGTTGTAGTACTGTCTCGTGACTTCATCGGTGGCGGGGTCGTATGAGATCGTGGTTGATCCGAGATGATCCGATATGAGGAACTCGACACCCTGGTCGACATCGTCGACTCGTTGCCGCATCGCCACCAGTCGGCCACCGTATTGGTAGTACCAGGTTTCGGTGACGGTTTCGGTGGTAACCAACGTCATCGCCGACATGATCTCGGGTTGTGGCGGCGCTATACCAAGCGTCGCCTCAACCACCCCACCCGTTGGGTGGACGAGACCTGCTGTGACGGCGTTGACCGTCCGGTCGCCACCACTGACCTCGATGACATCGCTGCCGACTTCGTGGGCAGTGGTGCTGCTGGTCTGAGCGGCTGCGGCTGGTTGTTGACCGGCGGGTAGGAATACGGTGATGACTCCGGTACGGCCGGTGCGGTCACCATTCGACCACGACATGGTGGTTTCTTGTGTGGTGGTGTCGGTGTTGGTGTTTGTGGCCATGATGCCTTCGAGTGACCACGGCTGCCCGAATTGGGTGCCATCGGAGTCGACCAGCATATAGTTGTTGGTGAATGCCACATCGGTGGCGGTGTCACCGTCCCGCAACCTGAACATGGCAACACCCAACCCGTCCCCGGACGGTGTCGTGGTGGTACCGGATATGATTTGATCATCACCGGTGTAGCCACTGTTTGGTTCGAACGCCGAGACGTCGAGCGGGTTGGTGCCCCACCCGTCGGAAGCCGAATACTCACTGAACACCCAGCTGTACTGGTTGGTTGACGACATAGTGAAACTGATGTCATCGTCGCTGGCGTTGCCGTCTGCGACCTTGTACCAGATGGCCAGCTGGTCGGTGTCGGCGGCTTGTGCCTTGGTCCATGTGGATTCGGCAGGGTCGATGGTGATATCACCGCCACCGGCGACACCGATCACCAACAGATCACCGGCCACAGGCGTGGTGTCGGCAGTGGCGGTGAACGTCGACGACGACCCGGCACCGCTGTTTGACTGTTCTACCGTGATCGAACCCGACTGTGCTGGGGTCACCTCAAAGACGACATCAACGGTGGTGCCCGTATAGGTTGGGTCACCTACAACGTCTTCCACAATGGTGATCGTGGCGGTATAGGTGCCGGGGGTGAGCCCGGTCGGATCGGCGGCTGCGGCGATCCCGGCTTGGGTGGTGCCACCACCGGGTGACAGGGACAACCAGTCGGCGTCATCAGATACAGTGAACGGGACCGGTTCACTATCGGATGCAGACACCGTGACGGTCTCAACAACCTGCGAACCGTCCTCTTGGGCGGTCAGCTCAAGGGGAGACGGGGACGCCTCCAATACCGGTGCGGGTGGTTCGGAGTTGGGGATGAATACGGCGATCACGCCGGTACGGCCGGTACGGTCACCGTTGGTCCACGACAACGTCGATTCCTGCACCAACGTTGTGGTGGCGGTGTTGGCCGCCATGACCGCTTCGAGCGAATACGGCTGCCCGAACTGGGTGCCATCGGATTCAACCAGGCTGTAACTGTTCGTCAACGCCACGTCGGCGGCGGCGTCACCGTCACGCAACCGGAACATCGCTATCCCAAGACCGTCACCAGACGGTGTCGTGGTGGTACCCGAGGAGACCTGGGTGTCACCGGTGTCGCCACTGTTTGGTTCAAACGCCGAGACGTCGAGCGGGTCGGCACCCCACGGGACGGTCGACGCGTACTCGGCGTACACCCACGAGTACTGGTTTGTCGACGACATACTGAAGCCAACGTTGTCGTCGGTGGTGTCGCCGTCTGCGACCTTGTACCAGACAGCTAGCTGGTCGCTGTCGGCAGCCTGGGCTTTGGTCCAAGTCGACTCGGAGCCGTCCATAGTGACATCCCCGCCACCGGCAACACCGATCACCAACAAATCACCAGCCACAGGAGCGGCACCAGCGGTAGCGGTAAACGTCGACGACGAACCGGCTCCCGTATCGGACTGCACAACAACAATCAGTGAGCCGCCAGGTTCCGGATCGACCGTAAAGGTCACCTCAACGGTGGCGTCCCTATAACCAGCCGCCGTAACCGTCACGATGCCTTCATGGACACCCGGACCAGCGACGGTCGGATCGCCGGTGATCGTCAACCCGACCGGGGACCCCACAGAGACCGTACCCGACACCGGCACAACCGACAGCCAAGCGTCACTGCCGGTGTCGGTGGTGAACGATATCTCGGTACCTTCAGATACCGACAAGTCAACCGGCGCCGACACATTGCTGCCTCCGTCGACACCCGACAGCTCAACCGTCGACGGTGCCACCGAAAGAGCCGGCAACTGGGTGCTGTCGGGTAGGAACACGGCGATCACCCCGGTCCGCTGATTATGCAACGTCCCGTCCCATGTCGCAGTCGACTCCTGGGCAACCGTCATTGTGGCGGTATTGGCCGCCATGAACCCTTGCAGCGACCAGGCCGAAGGAAACTCGGTACCGTCGGAACCCACCAGCACATAGTCGTTTGTGAACGACAGACTGGTCTCTTCCCCTTCGGCTTGGATCTTGAACATCGCCACCCCAAGACCATCACCCGATGGTGTATCGGTGGTGCCGGAGGTGACGTCGGTACCGTCGGTCCAGCCGGAGGTCGGCTGTGACCCGGTCACATCCAGCGGGGCGGCGCCCCACCCCGATGTGGACGAGTACTCAGAGAACACCCAGGCGTACTGGTCGACACCCGACATCTCGAACACCACATCGTTGTCGGCAGCGGTGCCGTCGGCGACCCGGTACCACAACTGAGTCGAACCGTCGTCGTTTCGCCGCGCCTCCACCCAACCAGTCTCCGACAAATCAATGTCTACCTGGCGGCCGCCGGCAATACCGATCACGAGCAGGTCACCCACCGTAGGAGAGGTCGGTAGGGTCGCTGTGAACGACGCCGCCGACGATGCCCCCGTGTTGCTCTGCTCTGTCGCCACTACAGCACCGGGGGGCGAATCGACGGTGAACGTGACAGGAATCGTCCCATCGGCATAACCGTCGCCAGACACCGTTACTTCACCTTCGTAGCTACCGGCAGTGAGCTCTACCGGGTTTGCGGTGACAGTCAACGTCACCGGTGTCGTACCGGTGCCGGGTTCGACAGACAACCAATCGCCAACCGACTGTGCCGACACGGTGATCTCCGGTGTGTCCGGCGAATCCTCACTCACCAACACCTCAGCCGTAGCCGGTACACCGCCGGCCACGCCAAGCATGCCAAGCGATACCGGATCGATATCGAACTCGCCCAACTCGTCGTAACGCAGCTCATAGGTGTACTCGTACAAGCCAGCGACATACACGGTTGCGGTCGTGTCCCCATCATCGACAAGCTTGAGAACCCGGTTGCCGTTTGCGTCATAGGTATACGTCGTCGACGGTGGGTAGTGCGACCCGGGCTCGGTCGGGGGCTCAACCTCGGGGGCCACGGACTTGAGCCGCCGATCGGCCGTCCAAGTGAGGTCCTCGCCGAAGCCTTCGATGTTGCGATAGGTCAGGTCACCGTTGTCGTTGTACTCGTAGGTGTGGTCAGGTCCAATCGTGTTCACGGCGTGCGGTCCGCCGGTTGCTCCCTCGTAGTTGTACGTCCCGGCGATGTCGGACCTCGACGTGAGGTTCCCGATCTCGTTGTAGCCGAACGTGAGGTTGTAGGGTGCGGTACCGCCGGAGTTCGCCGTCCCACACGCTGTGTTGGTTGTCGTATAGGCGCTGGTCAGACGATCGAGGTCGTCGTAGCCGAAACATTGCCGTTGGCCGTCGACGGCGTCGTAGATCGAGACGATGTTGCCGTTTGGGTCGTAGTCGCCATAGGTCAGATCGAGAATCGCATCGGTGGATTCCGTAGCACTGATCGAGTCGAGCCGCCGGTTGGTGAGGTAGCTCCACGCAAGATCGATCTCGCCCACACCGGAACCGAAGGTCTGGGACTCGAGGGCGCCCCATGTTGTGTATCCGGTTGCGGACACGTAGTCGTCGTCGCTGTACGTGTCGTTGCCGGTGAGGGTCACCGGTTGGCCCAACGTGTTGTAGTCGTAGGTGACAATCTCACCGAGTGTGCCGTTGTTGTCACCGGGGTATTGGACGCTCTGGAGTGTACCGGCGTCGTCGTACTGCCAGTTGATCGCGTACGTACCGCCGTATTGGCCAGGAACGACTAGACGTTGCTCTTCGAGGCGGCCACCGTCGTCGTAGCTGTCGTAGTGGTTCACCACCGACTCCGTCCCGATCGTCAGCGAGTCGCTCTGGAGGAACCCACGGTCGGGGCTCTCTGTGTAGTACGTCCACGTGGCAGTCTCGCCCAGGGCGCTCCGGGACTCCAGCCGATGCAGCTCGTCGTAGACAAACGTGGTCCCGGTGCCCTCCGCGTCTGTCTGAGTTTCCAGGTTGCCGACGTCGTCGTAGCTGTACGCCCATACGCCCATGTCGGGATCGGACATCGACGTTTTGCGGCCCAACATGTCGTATTCGATGCTGGTGTCGTTGCCGGCGTCGTCTTTCACGGCGGTGAGGCGTCCTGACAGGTCGTATCCGTAGTAGGTGGTTGCGTACCGCAAGCCGTCTTTGTACTCGTCGACACGGCGCAGGTTGCCGCGGATGTCGTGGAATGCTCGCGTATCGGTCTGGCTGGAGCCGCGTTCGGTGGTCTCGGTGAGGACACAGGTGCACGTGGTGAAGTCTCCGGCCTCGTCGATCACCGAAACGCTGCCGGTAGTCATCACGTCGATGTCGACGAACCACTCGGTGCCGTTGGAATACAGTTCCTCGTAGATGAGGTTGCCGGCGTCGTCGTAGTCGTACCGGTAGTAAACGTCGACATCGTTCCAAACGATCGAGACTATGCCAGAGCCGGGCTCTCCCGACACCTCGTATGGTTCCGTTGTTCGGTATACGCGGCCCATCTCGTCGTGGAGGGTCCTGGTGACCATCCTGTGTCCGGCGTTCGGTGAGGTGGTGTCGGTTTGGAACACCTGACCGAACCCGTCGACATACTCGACGCTCTCCACCCAGTTGCCATCGACACGGGTCGACGTCGTCAGCCTGGCGACGCGGAGCGACGCATCGGGGTCCATCTTGTCAAAGTCGCGATACTCGTATCCGACAATAGGTTCGGGATCCCCGGTTAGTACCGGCGGATCAACAGTGGTTACCCGACCCCAACGGTCGCGCGTTGCTGCAATGACACGACTGTTCGGGTCTGTAACCGTCGTGGCCCTTCGGTACTCGTCATAAGCGTAGTTGGCGGCCCAACTCAGGTCGTTGCTCGTCGTGTCAAGCAGACCGTTCGCAGAACCGTATGTGAGGGTGGTGTGGGATTCTTCGGGGTCGTCGGTCCATGCGAGTCTGCCCCTGGTGTCGTGGGAGTACTCGGTCTCGGCGTAGTGATCGCCTGACGAGTCGGGTCCTCGTACGCTCCAATGTCGCTCGATGGTCAGATGGCCTTTGGTTGGGCTGACACCGAGACCGAGCCCGTCGTACTTGTAGGCGTTGATCCACACCTCGTTGCCATCGTGGAGGGTGCCGGGGTTGATTCCGTCCCACAGCCGCTCGTGCTGGACCTTGTCCCGAATCCATGCATCTTCATCGACGTTGGTGTAGGCGCGGGATAGGAAGGTCTCGTCGCCGCTGTTGGCGAAGTCGCCCTCGTCGCGGACTCCCACCAGGTTGCCGTCGTCGTAATAGAAGGCCTGCACGCTGGTGATCGACCCGGGCGAATCCCCGGTCGCCTGGGTTTGTGTCTGAGTGGCTTGGGCTGCCACAAACCGTGCCGCGTCACGCAGTCCGGATCCCGCAGTCACGTATTCACTGTCGTCTTCGCTGTAAGCGGTGTAGCTGTAGGACAGCCACTCGCCCGTGCTGTCGGCATGCTCGGTGAGGTACTCCCTGCCCGCCAGCCAGTACTGATCCAGCGACGGTTCAGGGATCTCGGAGACGTCGGTGCCTGCCGGCCATTGCCAGCCGCTCGGGCTGACCAGCCAGTTGTCGAACCAATCGGGTAGTGACAGGGATTCGGTCGGCCGTTGATTGAAGCCATGTCCGAGATCGCCGTTCATTCCCTGATAGAACCAATGTGTAGTCGTTGATCCGTCGGGATGGGTTACGGTCACCGAATCGTGGCCACGGAATGTGTTCCACGTGTTCTGTGTGAGCGGTTTGACCGGCGAGATTGTCAGCGCCCACCTCGGTGTTCCGTACTCAAACCTGGTGGTCGCCGGGTCGTAGCCGGTCTCAGGGTGCTTCAGCGTGATCGACTCGACTACCCATTTGGGGGTAACGATCCAAGATCCCTCGTCGCCGCTGTCGTCCCATACCGGATAGCAGTGGTAGTCGTTGTCGAAATAGCTGCCGTTGAGCGGTGTCGACGCTCCCGCACAGCTACGCCAGGTGGTCGACTGTGTCGTGTCCTCCGGATAGCCGAAGATGATCTCGCCACCCAGCTCGTTCTTGACGGCACCGATCCGCAGCATCGGCAACCCGGCAGTGACTCCATCTGTCCCGGCACGGTTGTTCAGCACCACCGCGTTCTCTGCCGGGTAATGGGTGGTGCGGGTCCTGCTCCCGTTGTACGGGGTGATGTCCTGCGGCTTGAACCGGAACCAGTTCAACGACGCCGTGGCGGCGAGACCCACGTGTTCACAATCCACCGTCGAGGCCAGCGTCTCGAAGCTCGTCGAAGTCGAGGATGACGACCCGTACTCGAAGACATCGATGTAGATGTCATGGGTATCGGTGAGACCCGATGGTGAACCCGTCCACACGACATTGCCGGCCGAGCCATCGGAGAACCGATACAGCACATAGTCGCCGCCGGTGCCGTCATAGTCGGTGAGCGTCGCAAAAGGCTCACCATGCTTCGAAGTGGCGAACTGGACAATAAACGCCCCATCGGCGGCGACCCGGACCAAAAGATCGCCGGCACCGGCTGAAAAGTCGACATCGTCAAACCGGATTTCCCCGCCCGGAGGGAATGACACCTCAGAGCCGCCCCCGATATCGGTTGTCGAGACGACATCGGTGTTGTAGCCGCAGCTCGACATCTGGTGGTACTCGGCTTCGATCTGCTCAAACGCCGACAAGTTGTACACGTCCTGTTCGTTGCCGTCGTCGTCGGTGTATCCGCCACCCCGGTTGTAGATACGTTGCAGCCACAGCTTCTGTTCCACTTCGAGCCAGTGCTCTGGATCCTCGGGATCCGGATGCTCCGGGTCTGGAATCTGGGCTGGGAACCACTGCTGTAGGTCGTAGAACCCAGCCGTCACCCAGTCGGACGTGTCCGAATGACGAGTCTGGACCTGGATCGAGCCGAGACGACGTTCGGTGAAGAACGTCGGTGCCGTCTCATTCGAGTTGTATCGCAAGTCGAGTGGCGAGTCGGAAAAACTCGTTTCAAAGTTGTCGGCACAATCAGAGAACGCAAAACCCTGATAGTCGGTACCGCACCGCCACTCGGTGTTGAACAGAACCCTGGTTCTGGCCTCTTCGGCCGAGGTGACATGTTTGCCGTACTCGATTCTGGTGAGATAGGCCGCACGGACATACTCGGTGCCGGACCCGTAGGTGTTCAGCTCGTAGTCGTAGTAGAACGACACCAGGTTGCCGTCGGGATCCTCGATCCGGTCCAGATTCCACTGGTACGCCCGCCGATACTGACCGTTTGCCGGGTCGTCGGCGACATGGGTGTACAGCACCGACTTCTGATCCACACCGGTTTCGAGTTCGATCTGCTTACCGAACGTGTACACCGTCCCATCGGTCGTAGTGACGGTCCAGTACTCGTGAGCGGCGTCCATCTGCTCCTCCGGCGCACCGGTGTGGCGCTCGACCTTCCAATGTGGGTCGTTCTTCAACCGGAACGAGTCGTTCCCGGCGGCGTTCACCCCGTCGTACACCAACGCTGAAGCGACACCGTTGAGCTCCAACGAGAAATCGTTGTTCAGGTCACCATCAGTGCCCTTACACAAATGCGACCCGCCGGTACAGCCCGTCAGGGCACGGGCGATCGACCCAGGGTTGTACGACCAGCCAAGCCCGATCAGCCCCGCCTGCGTGTTCGACCGCGGGTTCATGCCGTCAACCGACGCCGACGAATACGACAAGACAACCGAAGGCGTAGGACCCGCCTCAGCCGGAGGAACCTCGATCGGATAGGACAGCTCCGCAGAACCCGAGAACAACCCAACCTGATAGTCGAGAACCGACGCAAACTTGGTGGCGGTGAAATCACCAGACTCCGAAGACGCCCCAGCCGTCAACGCGACCACAGTGGTCGAATCCGCCGGTACCGGAACCAACAGCCCCGACGCAAGACGAGTCGTCGTCTCGGGAACAGACACATCCACATCATCAAGCGAGAACGAGAAGCTGCGCTCATCGGTGTCGTTCATCGCATCGACGATGACATGAGACTCGGCACACACATACCGGTCGGCAAGACCACGACCCTCGGTGAGCCGGCAACCCGAATACTGGGTCAGCTCGAGCCGGCCGAGGAGGTCACCGCCTCCGACGATCGGGATGTCCGAATAGTCGAGCACCAACTCGAGGCCATCCCAACTCGCACGCTGCCCAGCCACCTCAGAGATGTCCAGAGCGATCGCGGCACCAACCGGCGAGAACTGCTCTGCCACGTCGGCAGGAACTACGTCGACGTCGACATTGCGCTGCGACCCGCTGGCACGCTCATCGGCCTTCACCGTGACCGGCACATCCGGGACCGCCACCGTCTGCGCCCCAGCGTCGAGCGACACAGACCCGGACCCGACCGTCCAACCCGGCCTGTTCCGCTCCCGATCTGCCGGCTGCTCCGGAATCGACAAATCCAGGTCGGACTCCCACGGTACCGGCACCGGATCCTCCACCGCCGGGGCAACACCGGCGGCCTCATCGACCAGCCGCTCCTGGTCGGCAGCGACAGCAGCAACCGGAGAAACCAAACCTGTGAACAACGCAAGCGCAACAACAACGACCAGAGGACGCACCACGGACCTTCCCTTTCGAGACTCTTGTCACCACCAAAGGTGCAGTGACGGAGAGTAGGTATACAACCACTCTACGTGGCTTGGAAGGATCATGCTGCTATATGATCACATCTAACTAGCACAAACGATCTAGGTAACTAGACAACAAATGGGCAGCGTCGCGTTGGACGGTGAGGAGCGACGCGGTACCGCACTCCATGACGGGCTCAGGCTCTCGAGGCCGCTCAGCGATTGGGATCCCTGGTTTGCCAAACCGTGGAACGGCTTCGTGTCCCGGGCCCTAGTGCGGCCACGCAGGCGATGACCTGCGATCGGCGTCAGTCGCCCAGTGTGAGGATCAGTGGGCAGTCGCGGAGGGGATGGTCGATGGCTTGCATCGGGTGCTTGTAGACGGCCGACAGTCGTTCGCCGGTGAGCACGTCACGTGGTGGTCCGACGGCGACGGCGCGGCCCGAGTCGAGGAGCAGCAGACTGTCGGCGTGGGCCGCAGCCAGGTTGAGATCGTGTAGCACCGCCACCACGGTGACCCCGGCGTGCGACAGGGATTTGAGCACTGCCATCACCGTCTCCTGGTGCCCGACATCGAGAGCCGAGGTCGGCTCGTCAAGAAGGAGAACCGGTGTCTGCTGGGCGATGGCTCGCGCTAGATGAACCCGCTGTTGCTCGCCGGACGAGAGGGTGCGCATCTGGCGATCCTGTAGGGAGGCCACGTCGACGGACGCCATTGCGCCGACAACAACACCACTGTTGCCCGGGTCGCGGGTCGGGTGCAGACCCATGGCGACTACCTCGCCGACCCGGAAGGAAATGTCGCCGGCCAACTGCGGGCCGGAGAAGGCTCGCAACGTCGCCAGCCTGCGAAGACCGGCTGTGGACACATCGAGATCGCCGATCGTTGCCCGTCCACGATCGGGATGCACGTCACCGGCGATGACACGCAGCAGGGTCGTCTTGCCCGCGCCGTTCGGTCCGACAATTCCCACGATCGAACCGGCAGCGACCTCGAGCGACACGTCGTCTAGCAGCACACGTCCCCCACGGGTCACGGTCACACCCGACGCAGTAACCGCAACCATCACGCCCGCCGCAACAGGAACCACACCAACACGGGGGCTCCTCCGATGGCGGTGATGAGCCCGACCGGGATCTCGATCGGAGCGACGACGGTCCTGGCGACGATGTCCAGACCTGCCAGCGCCACCGCACCGCCCAATGCGGACAGAACCACCAGACGCCGGTGTGACGGGCCTACCCAATGGCGTAGCAGCGTCGGAACGACGAGACCGACAAAACCGACGACACCCGACATCGCTACGGCACCGCCAACCGTCATCCCGGCACCCGCAAAGACCAGCGCACGCACCCTGGCAACGTCTACTCCCAGGTGGCGAGCCTCGTCCTCACCGAGCGCCATCAAATCGAGCGATCGCCCGGAGGCGGCGACAGCGGCGATACCGATGCCGACAAACGGTGCCGCGGCACCGAGGATCGACCAGGTAGCGCCGGACAGGCCCCCGAACACCCAGAAGGTGAATGTGGGAACGCGGGGGCTGTCCCAGCCGAGGACAATTGCCCCGAGCGCAGCCAGAACGGCGAACCCTATGGCGATCCCGACGAGGACGAGTTGCCCGCTGTCGACCACGTTGGCGGCGATCCGCTGCATACCGATTGCGAGCAGGACGCCTGCGCCGATCGCACCCAACACCATCGGCAGGGAGCTGCCGAGGGCGGGAGTGGCGGCGATCCCCAGGACCGCCCCGAGCCCGGCGGCGGGGCTGATCCCGATTAGATGAGGGTCGGCCATCGGGTTGCGAAATACCCCTTGGAGGGCGACACCGGCGGCACCAAGACCGGCTCCGGCCACCAGACCTGCCAGCACCCGTGGTAGCCGGATTGCCCACAACACTGAGTCGGTGAGCCGAGCGACGCCGTCACCACGACCGACCCGGTTCGCGATCATGTGCCAGAGATCACCGGGGGTCACCGCGACTGAGCCTGCCAGCATGCCTATCAAGGCCACGCTTGCAAGACCGACGACAAGGGCTGCGGCTACCAATGGCACGCCGACCCGGCCCCCCGGTGCGATGTCCACCGCCCGCGCCATCTGCTACTGCTCTAGGACTGAGCGGAGATCGGCGATGAAGGTTTCGAGCAACTCGCCGATCCTCGGCCCGAACGTGAGAAAATCGCCCTCGGGGTAGGCAAGGATCCTGCCCTCCCGTCCTGCCGGTGTCTCGGCGAAACCCGGAATCTCGAGCAAACCCTCAACACCTCCCAACGTCTCCAGGCCCCCTTCCGGTACGACGATAACGTCCGGAGCTGCGGCGACCAGCGCCTCGGGGGTGACATTTACCGTGCCAACCACACCCGATTCGGTGCCGACATCGCGGCCTCCCGCCGCTTCGATCACCGGCCGGCTGGTCATCCCGGCGCCAAAGAGCAACATGACGTCGGGACCCCTGGTGTATACGAAGGCAACGCCCGGTGCGGGGTCGAGCGGGCTTGCGGACGCGATCGCCTTCTGTATCGATTCCTCCATCGCCGTCGCCAGGGCCTCGCCCTCTTCGGGTACGCCGAGCGCGGCGCCGATCGCTCTCGCCTTGTCGTAGAGCTCCTCGAACGACGACGGAACCTCGAAGATCACCACAGGAACTCCCGCGCTGCGGATCTGCTCGATTGCCTCGGCCGGAGCGGTCTGGGTATCGCCGAGGACGAGGGTCGGGTTCTCGGCGAGAACACCCTCGGCGGTGAGGAACCGCCCGATTCCGACGATGGGCAGGTCAAGCGCCTCCTCCGGGTAGACGGTGGTGACATCCCTGCCGACAACACCCTCGCCGAGTCCGAGGGCGTATACCACCTCCGTCAGGTCGCCGCTCAAGGTGACGATCCGGCTGGTGTCGGTGATCGTCGACTCGACACCGTCGGCACCGACGAACACGATGTCCCCCGACGAACTGATCGTCGTTTCGGCGCTGCCGTCGGCGCATGCGGCGAGTGCGACGCTCAATACGGCGACGGCAACGGTCAGGCGGGTCAATTGACCGGGCAGGAAGATCGGGCCAGGGCCATGAGCGAACAGAAGACGTCACGGGGCACCTTCCACCCGTCATCGGTTTGGACCGCCGATGCCGCCTGCTCGGGGTACACGGGGTTGCCGTTGAACAAAAGGTCGTAGGTGACCTCGGCCGTGTCTCCACTAACCACCACATTTGTGACCGCAACAGTGACACCGCCCATGGTGTCGCCCGTTGACATGTAGGTGGCAACGGTTTCTTCGAGACCGGTGGGGTCGTCTATGTAAGGAGCCTTCTCCTCGTACCCGGTGGCGCTGTCGAAGGCAACACTGATTGCGAGTGTGATCGCATCCACATCCGGGTCGCCGCTCGACTCGACGGTTGTGCCGGTCGGCTCCGTCGTTGTGGTTGCCTCGGTTGTGGTCGTTGCCTCGGTGGTGGTCGTGGCCTCGGTCGTGGTCGTGGCCTCGGTCGTGGTCGTGGTTTCGGTCGTGGTCGTGGTTTCGGTCGCCTGAGACGTCGTCGTCTCGCCGTCCGTGGCGGCCTCGCCATCGCCACAGGCGGTGACGGCGAACCCGAACGCGAGTAGTGCAATCAGCAGTCTTTTCATGGGCTCCTCCTGAGACGGGCCGATTCTGGGCGACGCGCGAATCGACAGCCAGTCGGGGCTCGGAGAAAGTCGCGACAGTTTCCCGTGCGCGATGACCCCGTGTTGTGGCACAATTGGAGCGTTCACTCAAAGTTAGTGAGGATGTGCCATGGCCGAGCCCGGAGTCCACAACGGAAGAAGAGCCGTCATCGTCGGGGGTCTGCGCACCCCATTCATGAAAGCAGGCACCAAGTTCCGCAATCTGTCGACACTCGACTTGGGAGCCCTCGTCACCAGCGAACTGCTGCAACGCTCCAACCTCGAACCGGGTCAGATCGACCAGGTCATCGCAGGCGCAGTCGTCGCCGATCTGGCTGCACCCAACATCGCCCGAGAGATCGTCATGCGGTGCAACATGCCGGCATCGGTCGACGCCTATTCGGTGAGCCGGGCGTGCGCCACCTCGACACAGGCAATCGTCAATGGGGCACGGGCGATCCTCTTCGGTGACGCCGACATCGTCATGGCCGGCGGTAGCGACACTCTCTCCAAACCGCCGATCACCTACGACGTGAAGGTGGTCGATGCTCTGATGGCCGCCAACGCCGCCAAAGACATCGGCTCAAAGGTCAGGGCCTTCACCCGACTGCGTCCCGGTGACCTCGCTCCCCGTCCCCCTGCGCTTGCCGACCTGGCCAGCGGGCTGACGATGGGTGACGCCGCCGAGAAGATGGCCAGAGAGAACGAGATCAGCCGCGAGGCACAGGACCAGTATGCCTACGAGTCACATGCGAAGGCAGTGACTGCATGGGAAAAGGGCGTCTTCGCCGACGAGGTGATGCCGTTGCCTGTTCCCCCCCGGTACGACGAGACCGTCGGCCGGGACGGGATTCCGAGGGCAGACACCTCCGTCGAGAAGCTGGCGTCGCTGCGGCCGGTGTTCGACAAGAAGTATGGCTCGGTCACCGCAGGCAACTCGTCACCGCTCACCGATGGCGCTGCCATGGTTCTGTTGATGGAGGAGCAGACCGCAAAGCAACTCGGCTTCGAGGTCAAGGCGTACGTCAGGGCTTGGGCATTTGCCGGCCTCGACCCGTCGTGGCAGATGCTGATGGGGCCGTCGTTCGCCACCCCGATCGCACTCGATCGCGCCGGGCTCACCCTGGCCGACGTCGACGTCATCGACATGCACGAAGCATTTGCGGCACAGATGCTGTCGAACATCCAGGCGTTCGCCTCCGCCGGCTGGGCCAGGAAGTATCTCGACCGGGACGAGCCGATCGGAGAAATCGACCCCGACAAGTTGAACCTGTACGGCGGGTCCATCTCTCTCGGCCACCCCTTCGCCGCCACGGGAGCCCGGCAGGCGCTCACCATGGCAAACGAGCTACAGCGCCGCGACAAGGGCATTGCGCTGGTCACCCAGTGTGCTGCCGGCGGGCTGGGCGCCGCCTTGATCCTCGAACGCTAAAGGAGCCATCGTGAACCTCACCCACATCCGGTTCGGAGTCAACGACGAAGGGGTGGCAACGGCGCTCCTCGATAAACAGGACGAGGCCTTCAACACCCTCGGCCCCGAACTGGCAGCCGATCTGTTCGCCGTCGTAGAGCACGTCGAGGACAACGACAGCATCAAGGCACTCGTGATCGCATCGGCGAAGAAGGACAACTTCCTCTCCGGAGCCGATATCCGGTGGCTGCAAACCCTCGACGATTCCGACACCGCTCTCGGTCTTCTTGCGCAGGCCCACGAGGGATTCCTGCGACTCGAAAAACTCACCACCGAGCACGGCAAACCGGTCGTCGCCGCCATCCACGGGCCGTGTCTCGGCGGCGGTTTGGAGCTGGCGCTTGCTTGCTCGATGCGTATCGCCTCAAACGACGAGAAGACGACCCAACTGGGACAACCCGAGGTGCAGATCGGTCTGATACCTGGTGCAGGCGGGACCCAGCGGTTACCCCGCCTCATCGGGATCGCCGCCGGACTGGACCTCATCCTCACCGGGCGCTCGGTGCGTCCCCGCAAGGCGGTCAAGATGGGGCTGATCGACGAGGCGTGCCCGGTGGAGGTGCTGCTCGACGTTGCCAGGAAACGGGCTCTCGAAGCCGCCCTCAACCCCGAACAGCCCGAGGCAAGCAGGAGCGGGTTCGGCCGGCTGCGCAGCTTCCTGGCCCCAAGCCATCTCCAACAGCTCGCGCTCGAGGAGAACGCAATGGGGCGACGTGTCCTGTTCAGCAAGGCCGAAGAGAAGATGCTCGAAACCACCAAGGGGAACTATCCGGCGCCCAAGGCAGCCCTCCGAGCCGTCAAAGCCGGCGTTGAGCACGGCATCGACGAGGGGTACCGGACCGAGCTAGAGGAGTTCAACAAGCTCGTGGTCTCACCGCAGGCCAAGGCTCTCATGTCGGTCTTCTTCGCCACCCAGGAGCTGAAGCGAGACACCGGGATCGAGTCGGACGCCGAACCGCACGAGGTCACGAATGTCGCAGTGCTCGGCGGTGGTCTGATGGGCGGAGGCATCGCCGCGGTCAACATCACCAAAGCCGGCGCCAATACCCGGATCAAGGAAGTCGACGGAGCCGGCGTCCGGCGCGGGCTGTCGTACGCAAACAGCGTCGTCGACAAACAGCTGAAACGGCGCAGGTTGCCGGCTCGCGACGCCGACAAGCTGCGGCATCTCGTCACCGGCACCGTCGACTGGACCGGCTTTGGCAATGTGCAACTCGTCATCGAGGCGGTATTCGAGGACCTCGAGCTGAAACGGTCGATGGTCGAGCAGGTAGAAGCGGTCACCGGGCCGAGGACCATCTTCGCCTCGAACACCTCTGCGATCCCGATCGCGCAAATCGCCGCAGCCGCCAAGCGGCCGGAGAACATCATCGGTATGCACTACTTCTCCCCCGTCGAGAAGATGCCGCTGCTGGAGGTCATCGTCACCCGCAAGACCGCCGACTGGGTCACCGCCACCGCCGTTGCCTTTGGTAAGCGCCAGGGCAAAACCATCATCGTCGTCAACGACGGCACCGGCTTTTACACGTCGCGGATGATCGCCCCTTACATGAACGAGGTTGGCCGGCTTCTCGAAGAGGGCGTCCGGATCGAAGACATCGACGCGGCGATGGTGGACTGGGGCTTCCCCGTCGGTCCGGTACAGCTAACCGATGAGGTCGGCATCGACGTCGGCGCCAAGGTCGGCAAGGTTATGGTCGATGCCTTCGGCGAGCGGCTGGCTGCCCCTGACGGCTTTTCGCGACTGGTCGCCGACGAGCGGTACGGCCGGAAGAACGGGCGTGGCTTCTACCGGTACGACGATGGTGAGCGCAAGGGCGTCGACGAATCGGTCTACGACGTGCTCGGCGTCCACCAACGGGGAGATATGGATCGCACCACGATCCAGGACCGTCTTGCCCTCCAGATGATCAACGAGGCGGCACTCTGCCTCCAGGACGGCATCCTGCGCTCGGCCCGTGACGGCGACATTGGTGCCATCTTCGGTCTGGGGTTCCCACCTTTCACCGGAGGCCCGTTCAGCCACATCGACCGGATCGGCGCGGCCAAAGTGGTCGACAAGCTCAACCGGTTCGCCGAGTCGCAAGGGGACCGGTACCGGCCGGCAGCCATCCTCGAGCAACACGCCACGACCGGGGAGCCGTTCCGCACCTGAATCGCCGGGTGTCTGATTACTTGTTGCGGGCACCACGTTGCATGTGCGACGTTGACCAGAAAGACAGTCCAACCGATCGAACTCCCTGGGATCCTCCGCGCAGGTTTGACAGACAGGACGCTCGCATGGAGTCATTCGATGGGGCACACGTCGAGCCGGTGGAGGCGCTCGGGGTCGGCGAGGATATCGATCTCCTGCTACAGAGCAAGAAAAGCTCAGACGCGGTGATCTCTGTCGCGCGGTGGCGGGTCTACGTTGAGGACGGCTCTGAGCTTGACGGCGAGGAGCGTCAGCCAGGTGAAACCGACGACCAAAGTGATCCGCTGGAGGAGTCCTGCGATGTCCGCAAACGCACCATCGGCGACCTGCCCGAGGCCAAGACTGGTGAGGATAAAGGCCGCGAGGAAAGCGACGCCGGAGATGATCGAATACGACGCCCATGCCGGTTCAGCCCGAGCACGGAACCAGCGGCCAACTGCGATGCCGGCGGCCGGGAACCCGAAGAAAACCAGAGCCGACAGGGAGTCATGCCGGGTCCCAGTCGCAGTCGCCTCGGCAGCAATCAGCGGTGTCCCTGGCGGATAGCCATTCGACGGGTCGGCCACGAATACCCCAGCCCCAAGCAGTCCGACCGCGATCAAACCAGCGAATCGTGGACCCCACTTCGAACCACGCCCCGCAGCCATCACTCGACGCATGCCAACGGCAAAGGCCATCACGAGCAGCCCCGCTACCAGGAAGTTCAGGATCTGCGTCCAACCGATATCGCCAATCGCCAGCGAGCTCACCGGGTGCCGCAAGAGGTCGTAGTCGGCGCGGGTCGCACCGAGAACCGAGAAGACAATCGCGAATAGGGGGCCTGCCAGAACGCCGCAGGCGAGCAGCACGCTCGTCGACCGTTCGTAGTTACCCGACACCCGCATAACCAATACCTCCTCGATAGGTACGAGTCCCGCCTGCGCTAATCGCCCTTCACCTTCACGTTCCCGATTAAAGCGATTGCTCGTAAGCAATAAGACACGGTACCCCCGCCGTCTGTGACACCCGAGCTCGCACAGCCGGGAGAGTGACAGACCACTGGCTACCAGTCCTCGACGGATAGACGACGAGCCCTCAGGAAGGGAGTTACATCGACCAATCTCGCGCGATGCGGGCGACAAACCCGACGAGTCGAGGCTCGCGTTGGATGCCGAGCTGACACGGGTCCTTGAACTAGGGGTGTGCGACGTGGTGTCCGCACCAAGACAAGCCGTCCCACGGCGTCGTCGTATCGGTAGGCTGGCTCACAGTGGATAAACCGGAACCGCCCAATGGGACACCGCCCGAGGTCGTGACCGCGGCCATCGATCGGATCACCGATCTCGTACCCCCGGCCTCGGCGGGCGTCGTCCGGGACTTCGCCGGCCTCTACACACGGCGGACCGGCGAATCCCCCCTGCTCAAGCTCACCGACCGTGAGCTGGCGGCACACCTCGTCGGTGTGTTCAACTTCGCCAGCGGTCGTGGGCTCAACCCGATCGCAGTCCGTGTCTTCAACCCGTCAAGGGAGACCCACGGGTACACGGGCAAGGGAACCGTGGTCGAGGTCTCGACGCTCGACCGCCCGTTCCTCGTCGATTCGGTGACGGGCGCCATTCAGAGCCAGGATGCAACGGTGGCTCACGTGATCCACCCCGTCATCGGTACGGTCCGCGACGAGGACGGGTATCTCACTGAGGTCACGCCGGGCCGTAACGCCAAGACCCGCGAGTCGGTACAGCACTATCAGCTGGGCCGGCTGCTGTCGGCTCGCGAACGGGAGCAAGTACACGACGAGGTGGTGCGCACCTTGGGTGATGTGCGTCGTGCCGTCGATGACTTCGAGCCGCTGAAGGGCCGCATCCCCCGTATGATCGAGCTCGTCCATCAGGCTGCGAGCCGGTACAGCTCGGGTGAGGTCAAGGCCGCCGAGTCGTTCCTCGACTGGTTGCTCGACCTCAACTTCATCCTTCTGGGATACCGCGAGTATGCAATCACGGACGTGGACGGTGTTCCCTCCCTCTCGGTGGTGACCGGGTCCGGGCTCGGGATTCTGCGCGGGGAGAAAGGCTCGGCATACCGGGAACCCGTCCCGCTCGACGACCTCAAACCCGAGCTGCGAGCTCGCTACGAATCCGGCGACCTGCTCGTAATCACAAAGGCAAACAGCGTCTCGACAGTTCACCGCAGAGTAAAGCTGGACTACATCGGGATACGAACGGCCGATTCCCAGGGGAATATCAACGGGGAGGCCCGGCTTCTAGGTCTGTTCACTTCGAAGGCCTACATGGCACCCGCATCAAAGGTGCCGTTGCTCGACCACAAGCTGCAACTGATCGTCGAGGCCGAGGATCTCATCGAGGGAACCCACGACCACAAGGCAACCGTCGAGATCTTCGAGTCGTTCCCCAAAGAGGAGTTGCTCTCGGCTCCGTTCGAAGAGCTGAGGAGGTCGGTGATCGGGCTGCTCCAGCTTCGCGAGAGCCAGAACGTCCGGCTGTTCTTGCGCCGTGACCTTCACAACCGCAGCGTCGCCATAGTGGTGGCGTTGCCGCGGGACCGATTCAACGCTTCGCTGAGGAAGCGTCTCCAGCAGGTCTTCCTCGATCGCTTCAACGGGACCTCGGTCGACTACCACCTCGATCTCGGAGAGACCGATCCTGCCCGGATCTACTTCACGGTATGGGTTGCCGAGGGCGATATCCCCGAGGTTTCGTTCGGTGACCTGGAGAAAGAGGTAGTGGCGATGACCCGGACCTGGCAGGACCAGGTCGCCGACGAACTTACGACTCGGGTCGATGACGACGAAGCCGGGCGGCTCGCCTCGATCTGGGCGCCACGATTTCCGGCCTACTACCGCTCGTCCGTGCAGCTCGGTGTCGCGGCAGGGGACATCATCGAGCTGGACCGTCAATACCGGGGAGACGACAGCCTTGTCATCGGGCTTCAGAACGAAGCACCCGAAACCGGAAAAGACAACCTCACCAGGCTCACCGTTTACCGACGCGGCGACAAGCTTCCGCTATCGGCGATCATGCCGCATCTCGTTGCGTTCGGCCTTCACATCGTCGAGGAGGTCCCCACCCGGCTCACCGACGGTGAGGACGAGGTGTTCATCCACGACTTTGGTGTGCTCACCCAGACGGGCGAACAGCTCGCATTGGCCGACAGCAAGACTCGGATCGCAGACGCCCTCGACGCCGTGATCGAGAACAGAACCGAGTCGGACACCCTCAACAGGTTGCTCATCTCGACCGAACTCGACCATCACCAAATCGATGTGCTGCGGGCATACCGCACCTATATGCAGCGCGTCACCGCCCCATTCACCGCCGAGTACGTCAACGACACACTCGCCGCGCACCCCAAGCTCGCCTCCAAGCTGTACCGGCTGTTCGAGGCCAGGTTTGCCCCCGACGGTGATTCCGACGAGGAAACAGCCATCCACGATGACATCCTCGAGTCACTCGACAGGGTTCGCTCCCTCGATGAGGACCGGATCCTGAGGGGCTTCTTTGGCGTCATCCAGGCAACGATGCGCACCAACTTCTTCAGGAAGATACGAAACAGCATCTCGTTCAAGCTCCGGTCTGCCGACGTACCCAATATGCCCCTGCCTCACCCCCTTTACGAGATCTTTGTCTACGCGCCCGAGGTCGAAGGCATCCATCTGCGCGGCGGCAAGGTCGCCCGGGGCGGGATTCGCTGGTCCACACGCCGTGAGGATTACCGAACAGAAGTTCTCGGGCTGATGAAGGCCCAGATGACGAAGAACGCGGTCATCGTGCCGACGGGTAGCAAGGGCGGGTTTGTGCTACGACGGCCTTCCGATCAGATCGTCGACATCCGCCAGGAGGTGCGACTCCGGTACACCACCTTTATCGAGGGCCTGCTGGACGTCACCGACAACCTGGTCGAAGGGAAGGTGGTGCACCCGACCGATGTGCGTATCCACGACGGCCCGGATGCCTATCTCGTCGTCGCCGCCGACAAGGGCACCGCCGCACTCTCCGATACGGCGAACGAGGTTGCAGCCAAGTACCACTTCTGGCTGGGAGATGCGTTCGCCTCCGGTGGCGCCCGAGGCTACGACCACAAGAAACTCGGCATCACCGCACGGGGCGGGTGGGAATCGGTCAAACATCACTTCCGGGAACGTGGGGTGGATATCCAGGAGGAGCCCTTCAGCGTTGTAGGCATCGGTGATATGTCCGGGGACGTGTTTGGCAACGGCATGCTGCTGTCGAACCAGATCCGGCTGGTAGCGGCTTTCGATCATCGAGATATCTTCATCGACCCGAATCCCGATCCGGCAACCAGCCACCCGGAGAGACAGCGGCTCTACGACAAGCCCGGTAGCTCCTGGCGCGACTACAACACCGAGTTGCTGTCCCACGGGGGCACGGTGTTCTCACGCAGCGCCAAGGAGGTGAACCTCTCCCCCGAGGCGCGTGAGGCGCTCGGCGTCGACCGCACCACGATGACTCCGAACGAGCTGATTCACGCCATCCTGAAAGCACCCGTCGATCTCCTATGGAACGGTGGCATCGGCACCTATGTAAAGGCAAGCGACGAGACCCACGAGTCGGTCGGCGACCGGGCGAACGACGCTATCCGTATCGACGGTATCGAGCTGCGCTGCAAGGTCGTCGGCGAGGGGGGCAACCTGGGGCTCACCCAACGGGGACGTATCGAGTTTGCCTCCGCAGGAGGCGCCGTGCACACCGACTTCATCGACAACTCGGCCGGGGTGCACTGCTCCGACCGTGAAGTCAACTTGAAGATCCTGCTCGGTCTCGCCGAGGAACGAAACGAGCTCGACCGCACCCAACGCGATGAGCTGGTCACCTCGGTTGCCGGTGACGTCACCGCGGCGATCCTCTACGACAACTTCCTCCAGGCACAGATCCTCTCTCAAGAGGCAGCCCGCTCAGTTGCGTCGATGGGAGCGTACGAGCAGGGAATCCAGCTTCTCGAATCGCAGGGCTTGCTCGACCGCACCCTCGAGTATCTCCCGTCTAGCGATGACATGGCAGACCGTGCCCGCATTGGCCATGGGCTCAGCAAGCCCGAGTTGTGCGTACTCCTCGCCTATGCCAAGCGCAGCCTCTACGAAGCGCTGCTCGACTCCGACATGATCGACCTCCCCCACTTCCTGACGGATCTGCGCAGCTACTTCCCGGGGCCGGTGGTAGAGCGATTCGGCCACCTGCTCGCGCACCATCCGCTGCGACGAGAGTTAGTCGCCACCATCCTGGCAAATCAGGTCACCAACTCGGAGGGGATCACTTTTGTCATGCGATTGATGGACCAAACCGGTGCGGATCCTGCGATGGTGGTGAAGGCATACCGCATAGCCCGCAGTATCACCGACGCCGAGAAGCGGTGGGCCGAGCTGGAATCCCTGGTCGACGAGATCGACCCCGTCGTCATCCGCGGCTTGCTCGACAACGTGGACTGGCTGGTCGAGACCACCGCTCGATGGTTCCTCAACAACCCGTCGGCGCCCGGATCCATCGACGAGGCGATCAACGTGTTCGCCACCGACTTCGAAGCCCTGACTAACTCCATCGGGACCATGGGCGCCAACGCCTGGCAGCGAGCGCGCACCGGAGCCGCCGACCGGCTTGTCGCTATGGGAATCCCGAAGCCTATCGCCCACGACCATGCGTACATCGAGGATCTCGTTCACGCCCCAGACATCATCGAGCTCGCCAAACACACCGGTCGGTCCGTTGCTGAGGTCTCGGGTGTCTTCTTCCGGCTCGGCCGTGCGATCCGGATTGACTGGCTGGAACAACAAATCGCCACGATCGAGCCGGTGGATAGGTGGGAGCGGCTGGCAATGCAGGCAGCGGCCGCCGATCTGGTCTCGCTGCGAAGGCGTGTAGCGGAAAAGGTCCTGGCTCGAGCCGGATCCCGTGGCCCGCGCGAAGCAGTGCGCAAGTTCCTCAAAGAGCGGGCGGCGGCCCATGGCAGAACCCTGTTGTTCATGCGCCAGCTCGCCGGTGAAGGTGTCGACTCGATCGATGCAGTGATTGTGGCGACCCGGCAGATCGAGAGAAACATGACATGACGAAGGGGTACGACGTGACAGCATGGGTCGAGCGAATCAAATGCGGCGATTCCGCCAAGTCGGTAAAGTCTCCCCTTCAGAACGTGGCCGCCGCCGCCGATGGGTAATCCATGATCCGACGTTCACGCAAGAAAAGCGCCAGAAGCAACGGGGATTCCTCTGCTCGGGATCGCGAGCTCATCATGAAAGAGCGACTCGAGAGCATTTCCGGATATGACTTCGACGAAGAGTCGGCCAAAGAGGTCGAACAGCGAATTCGTCGGATGAGCTACGGTCACAAGGTCGAGAAGTAGAAGTCTCCAAGGCTTGATCGGCACCGGCCACAGCCGGTGCGTCTCGCACGCCACGTGCCTGCCGGGAGGACGATCGACATGCACCCAGTAGCGATCCTCAGCGCCATGGATCAGGAGATCTCGTCGGTGGAGCGCTTGGTTGCCGATCCGGTCACCTACGACGCGCTTGGTAGGCGGTTTCGCACCGGATCAATCCTCGGCTGCGAGGTGGTGACCGCGATCACCGGATACGGCAAGGTTGCCGCAGCAGCAACAACCGCGGTCGTACTGAACCGCTTCCAACCACGAATGGTGGTCTTCGCCGGGGTGGCCGGAGGCATCGGCCGGGATGTGAACATAGGTGACGTTGTCGTCGCCGACCACCTAATCCAGCACGACTACGACGCTAGCCCGATCTTCGACCCGTACGTCATCCCATCGCTCGGTGTTGCCGAAATCCCGACCAACCCGGACCTCACCGAGCAACTCGTCGCCGCGGTCGCCCGCTTTGTTCACTCGCGGGCATCCACCGACATCGAAGCACCGTCCCGATACGCTCGAGGCGCGACCGGCGTCCATCGCGGGCTGGTAGCGTCGGGCGACCGGTTCATAAGCGACCCCGACGAAGCCGCTGATCTGCGCCGCCGTCTCCCTTCGGTCCTCGCCGTTGAGATGGAAGGGGCCGCGGTAGCCCAGGTCTGTGCCGAGAGCAGAGTCCCATTTGCACTGTTTCGGATCATCTCCGACCGCGCCGATGCCGACGCCGCCGTCGACTTCCTCTCTTTTGTCTCAACGGTGTCGGCCCCGTTTGCCGCCGGCATCGTCGGGGAGTTCCTCACCACATGTTGAATCAGGCGGGTACCGCATGTTGAGATGCCTCGGACCGCGGCAGCGAGAAGGTGAAGACACTCTCACCGTCGTGGTGGTAGGTCAGGTCGCCACCCATCAAACGGGCGAGCTCCCGCGACACCGTGAGACCAAGGCCAACAGACGCGGTGACGCCGGGGATCTGCCGGGCGCGGTAGTACCGATCGAAGATCTTCTCCACCTCGTCCTCCCTGATCGGGTCGCCGTGGTCGCGTACCTCGACACGCACCTCACCACCACGGTTCAACACCACAACCCGCACGGGTGCGGCCCCGTACCGCTTGGCGTTCACCAGTAGGTTACGCAGGATCTGGCGCACCCTGCCCGGGTCTGCAGACACGATCGGCACGACACCAACGGTGTGGCAATCGACCTCCTGCTCGATATCGAGACCCCGAAGCGTGTTCTTGGCTTCGAGGTGAAGGTCGACCGGCGCCATTGAGACCTTCAACGTCCCGGATTCGGCACGGGCCGCCACCAGCAGATCCTCGACGATGGTCGCTACCTCGAGGCTCTGGTTGGCAATCATCTCGAGCAGGTCCTTCGCCTCGTCAGGGCTGAACTCGTCGTACGAGTCGCTCAGCTCGGTCGACAAGCCGACAACGGTAGTTAGCGGGGTCCTCAGCTCGTGGCTGACGGTCGCAATCAGCTCGTCCTTCGACTTGAGCGATTGCTCCAAGCGGCGCCGGGCGTGATTCATCTCGCTGACGTCAACAACCGAGACGATGACGCGGGCCAGATCACGTTCACCGGACCGGCGTGGCACCGCCCAGTGCAACAGCCCGTCGAGCGGATTGCCCTGCACCGTATATCCGTGACGGACCTCGGTGGTTACCTGGTCGGCGCCGTCCCAGATCGCTTCGAGCTGCGCCAGCATCGATGGCAACGCATCGTCGGGGAACGTCTCTGGAATCAGCGGACCGACCAGATCGTTCGGATCGTCGACCTCGAGGAAGCGGGCAGCCTCGCTGTTCACCCTTACGACCTCGATGAGACCCATCCCGTGGTTGAGGGCATCGGGGTTGGCGTGCAGATACCCGCGCAGATCGGTCACCCCTCGGGTACGAAGTTCCTCCAGCCAGTCCCCGACCTTGGAGAAGTCTTCTTCCCAGAGGGAGACGGGTGCCCTCTCGAAGAGGTTTAGAAAGCGGCCGGCCACGTCGACGAAACGGGCTTGCACCCACCGGATCCCATACGCGGCAGCTACAAATGCACCGGACATGATCATCCCGTTGAGCACCCCGGCAGCCCCGAACCCATACCAAATAAGCGGCGCGAAGAGCAGACACGCTGAGTATCCCACGATGTATCGGGGTCCCCAGACGGTCAGATAGACGACCGAAATGATGCCGACGAATATCTGCGCAAGAGCGATGAACAGCATCAGCTCCTGAAGCTCTGTGACGGCCCCTGCGACCAGCAGGAAGGGATAGGTGACCGCCATCGCGGCGACGGGGTTCTCCCAACCTGAGTGAATCACATACGCGGCTGCCACCGACACAGCGACCGAGCTGAACGTCACAACCAGCAATCCTGGGTCGCGCAATGCAATCCATAGCGCGCCGGCAACACCCATAGAGCACAGCGAAGCAACCAGCACCACCCTCACAAATGGTGCCCGGAGCACGACAATGCTCAACGGTTGGCTCGCTGAGCCGGGAACGAACGAACGCATGCCTTCCTGTCGGCACAACAGGGCAAGGAATGAAGGACTCCAGTCTGTGCAGAAAGCCCCGTGCGATTGGGTCTAACTGCCCTTGTTGTGGCCGACCGGTTCGGCCACGGTATCGGCATCCCACCAGGGCACGTCATGTATCGAATAGTCTCGAGTTCATTCATTGCGCCGGAGGTCAAGCGGTTCGTCATCGACGCACCACAGGTCGCCCGGCACTGGCAGGCCGGGCAGTTCGTCATCCTCAGGGTCGACGATGACGGGGAGCGCATCCCGCTGACCGTCGCCGCCGCCGACCCCGACAGCGGGCAGATCACCCTGTTCGTACAGGGCATCGGCAAGACGACGAAACAGCTCAACACAAAACAAGCCGGTGAGCAGCTCGCCGATGTGGCGGGTCCGTTGGGGAAGCCCAGCGAGATCGAGGAGTACGGCACCGCGGTTGTCGTCGGCGGCGGGGTCGGGACTGCGATTGCATATCCGGTAGTGGCCGCTCTGGCCAAGGCCGGCAACGATGTCATCGCCATCGTTGGTGGGCGAAGCCGGGCATATGTCCTCCTGGAAGACGAGATATCCGCGACCGGTGCCGAGACAATCGTGTGCACCGACGATGGCTCGTACGGAAGAGGGGGCTTTGTGACCGACGCCCTTGCAGATGTCATCGCCGGACGACGGGGCAACGTCGGACGAGAGATCAACACCGGACGACAGGTCAACATTGTTTTTGCCGCGGGGCCGGTGCCGATGATGAAGGCCGTCGCCGAAGTCACCAGGACCGCAGGGATACACACGATCGCCTCGCTGAATCCGATCATGGTGGACGGCACGGGAATGTGTGGCGGCTGCCGGGTCGACGTCGGTGGCCGGACCTACTTTGCATGTGTTGACGGGCCGGAATTCGATGCACATCTGGTCGATTTCGATCTTCTGGCACGTCGCAACCAGTCGTATGTGGAATTCGAGGCCGCAAGGCTCGAGAGCTTCAACAAGCAATGCAAGGTCGAGGGGTCGTCATGAGCGAGCCGCTGAGCAAGAAGGAGAGGATGAAGCGCGAACGGGTCCCCATGCCCGAACGCGACGCCGGTGAGCGGGCGCGCTCGTTCGCCGAGGTGAACCTCGGGTTCACCGCCGAGATGGCGAAGCTCGAAGCAATGCGCTGTCTCGAGTGTGCGAGACCCAAGTGTGTGGAGGGGTGCCCGGTCGGCATCCACATCGACGAGTTCGTCGGCCATGTCGCCGCGGGTGACATCGCCGCAGCCGCCGCGGTCATCCAGCGAGACAACCTGCTACCGGCGATCTGCGGCCGAGTGTGCCCTCAGGAGAATCAGTGCGAAGGCGCCTGTGTGCTCGCCAAGAAGGATCGCCCGCTGGCCATCGGCCATCTGGAACGCTACGTCGCCGACTACGTGCGAAACGAAGGATTTGCAAAGGTGACCGAGCTTCCGGAACCCTCAGGCAAGCGCGTCGCAATTGTTGGGAGCGGGCCTGCAGGTCTGGCCTGCGCCGGTGATCTCATCCAGGCGGGTCACACGGTGACCGTCTACGAAGCGCTCCACGAGCCCGGCGGTGTGCTGGTGTACGGGATACCCGAGTTCCGGCTGCCAAAGGTGATAGTCCAGACCGAGATCGCAGGTCTCGAGGAACTCGGAGTCCGCTTCGAGATGAATGCCATCATCGGACGTACTTACACGCTCGAGGAGTTGCGCAAAGACAGCGACGCGGTCTTCATCGGCGTGGGTGCCGGTCTGCCCCGCTTCCTCGACATCCCCGGCGAGAACCTGATCGGTGTCTACTCGGCCAACGAGTTCCTCACGAGGGTCAACCTGATGAAGGCCTATCTGCCCGGCAATGACACGCCCGTGCTCGACGTGAAGGGAAGGCGGGTGGTCGTCTTTGGTGGCGGCAATACCGCGATGGATGCTGCCAGGACCGCCATGCGGCTTGGTGCGTTCGACGTCAGGATCCTCTACCGCCGCACCGAAGACGAGATGCCCGCCAGACGGGAGGAAGTGCGGCACGCCCGAGAAGAGGGGATCAACTTCGACTTCCTCGCCGCTCCCACCGAGTTCCACGGAACCGACGGTGTGCTCACGGGACTGGCGTTCCAGCGAATGGAACTCGGCGAACCGGACGACTCCGGCAGGCGACGGCCACGACCCATCGAGGGGACCGCCGGTCGCTCCGATGCCGACCTCGCCGTCGTCGCCATCGGAAACGGAGCCAACCCACTTCTGCTGGCGACGGTCCCGGAGCTGGAGACGACAAGGTGGGGCACGATCGCAGTGGATGAAGAAACCGGCAGAACCAGCTTGCCCGGTGTCTTTGCCGGTGGCGACATCGTCACCGGTGGGGCAACCGTCATTCTGGCCATGGGTGCGGGCAGACGGGCTGCCGGCTCCATCGAGGATTGGCTGGTGGACCGCACCTGGGAGATGCCCACAATTGACGAGCCGGCCCCGGCGTTGTAGCCGCAGACAGCCCACGGCCTACGATCCGATCGAGAGGAAACTAGTGGCAACAGACCGTACCTATTCCGAATTGATCGAGTCCGGACGTGTGCTGATCGCCGACGGCGGGATGGGGACGTTGCTCTTGGGGCGCGGGCTCGATCACGGCGAGTGCCCCGAGCTGCTCAATGTCGACCAACCCGAGCTGATCGCCGGCATCCACCGGGACTACGTCGCCGCCGGGGCCGACATCATCCTCACCAACACGTTTGGTGGAACCGCATCGCGACTCGGCCATTTCGAACTCGAGAACAGGGTCACCGAGCTCAACATGGCCGGGGCCACGATCGCCCTCGAGGTTGCAGCCGCCGCCGGGCGATCGGTTGCGGTCGGTGGCAGCATCGGCCCGTCGGGAGAGCTGTTGGCACCGCTGGGCCCTCTCGAGCCCGAGCGTGCTGCCGACCTATTCGGGGAACAGGCCTCCGCATTGGCGGCCGCAGGCGTGGACGTCCTGTGGATCGAGACAATGTCCTTGATCGCCGAAGTCGAGGTGGCATACAAGGCCGCGGCCGCTACCGGTCTGCCGGTCGCCGTAACGATGAGCTTCGACACTCATGGACGAACGATGATGGGGGTGTGGCCGTCCGAGATGGGAGAGTGGGCTGCCGGACAGCAAACGGCGCCTGTGGCCATCGGCGCCAACTGTGGAATCGGTCCCGATGACGTCGTTGCCGCAGTCGCGGCGTTGAGCCCTACCGGGATCCCGACGATCGCAAAGGCCAACTGTGGGATGCCACAGTGGTTAGCAGGGGATCTGTCCTACCCCGTGCAGCCGGGAGACATGCAGCACTACGCCGACGCCGCGGTTGCTGCCGGTGCACGCATCGTCGGGGCGTGTTGCGGGTCTGAGCCTGCTCACATCAAGGCAATCCGCGCGGCGATCACCTGAGCCGAGACAAACCTCAGGCCGTGTCCTCACCGTCGTAGATGAGGTCACGGTTCCCGATGATGCGGATGTCCGGGGTACCGACTACGTTCCGGTCCTTGTCGGGATAGGGAAGACGGCTCAACACGTACCGCATGGTCGCAAGCCGGGCACGCTTCTTGTCGTCGGAGCGAACGACGGTCCATGGGGCGTACTGGGTGTCGGTCGCCTCGAACATCGTCTGCTTGACCTCGGTGTACTCGTGCCACTTGCCGAGCGACTCCACGTCGACGGGGCTCAGCTTCCATTGCTTGAGCGCATCGTGCGAGCGGGAAAGAAAGCGACGGAGCTGCTCTTCACGGCTGACCGAGAACCAGAATTTGAACATCGTGATGCCGCTCTCGATCAGCATCTCTTCGAGCAGCGGCGTCTGGCGGAGGAAGACACGATGCTCCTCGGGCGTACAGAACCCCATCACCGGCTCAACGACGGCACGGTTGTACCAGGACCTGTCGTAGAAAACGATCTCACCGGCCGTCGGCAGCCGCTGAAGGTAACGCTGGAAGAACCACTGGCCACGCTCGAACTCACTCGGCTTTGACAGCGCCACCACACGTGCGCCACGCGGATTCAGGTGCTCGTTGAACCGCTTGATGGTGCCACCCTTGCCGGCCGCATCCCGACCTTCGAAGATCATCAGCAACTTCTGGTCGGTCTCGACGACCCATCGTTGTACCTGGAGCATCTCGATCTGGAGAAGCCGCTTCTGCTCCTCGTACTCGTTCCTTCCCAGCTTCTGTGGGTAGGGATAGGTCGAGCTGATGACGTCCTTCCTGTCGGCGCGCTCGATACGCTCCCGCAAGGAATCGGAGATCAGGTGTTCGGGCAGTGGCAGGGCAAGGCGATGCATGGCAACCATACGCTCAATATAACGGGTGCCTCAACAAGCCATGTATGCAGTTGGGGTTCGGACCCTGGGATCGGACCTGGGATCGGACCCTGGGATCGAATAGGGATCAGCGGCGCGGACGGGCCTCGTTCACCCGCATTTCACGACCGCCTAGCTGGCTTCCGTCAAGCTCCTCAATCGCACGGCGGGCCTCGTCGTCATTGCCCATTTCGACGAAACCGAACCCGCGGGACCGGCCTGTCTCCCGATCGGAGATGACCGAGGCCGAAACGACCTGCCCATATGGGGAGAATGCGTCCTCGAGATCGGACGCGGTAGCGGAGAAGGAAAGATTCCCTACGTAGATATTCATAGCTGAGCTGCTGCCCCTGTCCCGTTCACACACCATCCAAAACTGACTCGGCCATGCCCGGGTGAACGGTGGATCGGGAACAGACGAATCGCCGATTGACGGCAGCCGATACGTTAGTCGACGTGACGGGCACATCGGGCAGAAACGCAGAATGACGCTGTCACGCAATATCATGGAGGAATGCCGGCGAACGTGACTCCCGCGTACAAGGCAGCAGAGGCGGCGTTCCGCAAGGCGCGTGACCCACAAGAGCGTCTCGAGTGCCTGCGCGAGATGTACCGGACCATTCCCAAACACAAGGGAACCGAGCACATCCGAGCCGACATCAAGACACGGATGAAGGAGCTCAACGAGACTCTTGCCGGACCAAAGAAGGGTGGCGCCAGGAGCGGCCCGGCCACCGTCATCCGTCCCGACGGCGCGGGCCAGGTCGCCTTGCTCGGCCCGCCAAACAGCGGCAAGTCGGCTTTGCACAGGCGGCTGACCGGTTCTCACTCACCGTCGGAGTCGTACCCGTTTGCAACTCAGCATCCACAACCGGGCATGATGCCGGTTGATGACATATATCTACAGCTAGTAGACCTGCCGTCGGTGGCACCCGAGCACCCCATCCCCTGGATCGCCAACGCACTGCAACCGGCAGATTGCTGTCTGCTGGTCGCCGACCTGACACACGCCGGCACGATCGACCGGATCACCGACCTGCACAAGCTGCTCGCCGAGCGTCAAGTCCACCTCGTCGATCGCTGGCCAAAACACGGCGGATCCAGCGCAGCGATAGAAGACCCGGATCCCTTTGCGGTGTATCTACCGACGCTGCTGGTCGTCAACAAGATCGATCTCGAAGGCAGCTATCGCGACGATGTCGAGGTCTTTGAGGAGCTGACCGGCTACACGTATCCGTTTATCGGGGTCTCAGCGGTCACCGGTGAGGGTCTGGGCGAGCTCGGAACCTGGTTGACAGATCACCTGGGAGTCGTGCGGGTTTACACCAAGGTCCCCGGCCGGGACGCCGACATGTCCCGCCCGTTCACGGTTCGGCGCGGCGACACGGTCGAGCATGTGGCCCGCCTTGTCCACAAGGACGTGGCCAGCACGCTTCGCTACGCCAGAGTCTGGGGCACGGCGAGCTTTGACGGCCAGCAAGTCGGCCCCGACCACGAGGTCGTCGACGGCGACGTCCTCGAGCTACACACCAGCTGAACTCGGTTTGGTCAGCCCGCCCGGCCGCTAACCGCCGATATGACTGCGTTCTGGATCTCTTCGAGCTTGTCTTCCGGGACTTTCGCTCCGATCTTGTCGGCAAGGAATGCCCTCTGCTCTTCCTCTGACATCGCCATGAATTTCTGCTTCTGCTCGTTGAGCTTGGCGACACCAAGCCCGATCCCGACGGCGATGCCCAGGATGAGCAACAGTTTTAGAAACTTGGCCAAGACGCCTCCTTCTCGTGTTCTGTAGCTACCGTACAGCACGTTGAGAGGGACTTGTCCGGTTTTGGAGGCGATGGAGTCGGTTACCATCCCGCGCCATGTCCCGCCCCACCATTCGCAACATCGCGCTGATCGCGCACGTCGATCACGGCAAGACGACGCTGGTTGATGCAATGCTACGCGCCGCAGGTGTGTTCCAGTCGCACCAGGAGGTCGTCGACCGGGTGATGGATTCCAGCGACCAGGAACGGGAGCGAGGCATCACGATTCTGGCCAAAGCGGCCTCTATCGAGTGGATGGGCACCAGGATCAACCTGGTTGACACGCCGGGGCACGCCGACTTCGGTGGCGAGGTGGAGAGGGCCCTGATGCTGGTCGACGGTGTACTGCTGCTGGTGGATGCCGCAGATGGCCCCATGCCACAGACTCGCTACGTGCTGTCGAAGGCACTCGCCAGGGGACTGCCCGCGGTCGTTGTCATCAACAAGGTGGACCGGCCCGATGCCCGTATCGGTGAGGTCGCCGACGAGGTATACCAGCTGTTCTTCGACCTGGATGCAGAGGATCGTCACATCGATTTCCCGATTATCTCGTGTGTTGCGAGGCATGGGATCGCGATGCAGGGGCTCGGAATCCCAGATCACGATGCGGATCTGAGCCCGCTGCTCGACTCGATCGTCGACACTATCCCCACCCCGGCCGGGGACGCAGACGCACCACTGCAAGCGATTGTCACCAACCTCGACGCATCCGACTATCTGGGACGGCTGGCGATTGGCAGGGTCGTCGAGGGCACTCTCCGCAGCGGGGAAGTGGTGGCACTGTGCCACTCCAACGAGGAGGAGCCGCCGCTCAAGCGAAAGTTGACCCAGTTGATGGGGTTCACCGGGCTGGGCAGGATCGAGGTGGAAGAACGCACCGCAGGCGATCTGTTCGTGGTCGCCGGTTTCCCCGAGGTCGAGATCGGTGACACCCTGGCCGATGCAAGCAATCCGAGGCCGCTCCCCCGTGTCGAGGTCGACGAGCCGGTCCTGCGGATGACCTTTGGGGTCAACACGTCGCCGGCGGCGGGGCGGGAGGGCAGGTATCTGACGTCGCGCCAGATCCGGGGCCGCCTCGAGCGTGAGGTGTTGGGCAATGTGTCGATCCGGATCGGCTCTACACCGTCACCCGAAATCATCGAGGTTGCGGGACGTGGGGAGCTGCAACTGGCTGTGCTGATCGAGTCCATGCGACGTGAGGGATACGAGCTCCAGGTGAGCAGACCCGAGGTGATCATCCGCGAGGTGGATGGCAAACCACACGAGCCGCTGGAGAGAGCCGTCGTAGACGTCCCCGACGAATACGTCGGCGTGGTCACCCAGACGGTTGCGCCACGCAAAGGCAAAGTCACAGATCTTCGACCCGGCGACGCCGGACGCACCATCGTCACCCTGGAAGCACCCGCCAGGGGTCTGCTCGGTTTCAGGTCGCTGTTGATGACGGCCACCAGGGGAACCGCCCTCGTGCACCAGCATCACGCCGGGTGGATGCCGTGGGCCGGGGACCTGCCCAACCGTGTCGGTGGGGCGATGATCGCCGACCGCAAGGGAAATACGACAGGGTTCGCCCTCGACAACCTCCAGCAGCGGGGTGAGTTGTTTGTCGGCCCCGGGGTCGAGGTGTACGAGGGGATGATCATCGGCGAGTCGTCCCGCCCACAGAACATGGCGGTCAACCCCACCAAGGGCAAGCAGC
>Ga0214472_10000883_pt1 | contig 35627 bp, 43 predicted proteins | sample RVTome_6_FD_207662 | JGI IMG/M metagenome (GOLD analysis project Ga0214472, IMG submission 207662) | Soil microbial communities from uranium-contaminated site in the Upper Colorado River Basin, Wyoming, United States - RVT140D175 | ecosystem: Environmental > Terrestrial > Soil > Contaminated >...
GAAACAACCCGCCTTCAACGCCTCGACGATCGGGAAATCGTCGATCTTCGGATCGTGCGTGACGGCGACGAGCGCCGAATATCGATCGAGCGGCGCTTTGGCGAGAGCGTCCTGCGGCCATTCGGCTTGCAGCCGGACGCCGGCGAAACGCTCCGGTGTCGCAAACGCGGTGCGCGGATCGATGATCTCGAGGTCGTAGCCGGCCGAGGCCGCAACTGCCGCCAGTGCCTGGCTGATATGCACGGCGCCAATGACGACGATGCGCGGCGGAGGCACATGGACGTTGAGGAAGAACTTGCCATTGCCGATTTCGACAACGCCCGACTTGCCGGAGCGAAATGCCTTTTCGATGGCCGCGCCGAGTTCGCCGGCCGGCGCATCGCCTTCGCGCACCAGCCGGCCGCGCCCGCCGCCGAGATCGGTGACCAGCACGCAGGCTTGACGCGCGCGCCGCGCCTCGTTGAGCGTGCGAAGGTTGGCCGGCTCCATCAGCCGACCCCGTTCGACATGGACGCGGATACGGCCGCCGCAGGACAGGCCGACCCGCCACGCCGTTTCGTCGGCGACGCCGAATTCCAGCATTTTCGAATCGCCCGAAGCGATGACGTCCATCGCCTGCGAGATCACCTCGCCCTCGACGCAGCCGCCGGAAACCGAGCCCTCGAAATTGCCGTCCTGGTCGATCACGAGGTGCGAGCCGACCGGCCTCGGCGCCGACCCCCAGGTTTCGATGACCGTGGCCACGGCGACGGCGCGCCCGTCGCTCATCCAATCTTCTGCCACCTGCAATTCGTCTCTTGGCCCTTGCATGGTCACCTCCGAACTCAAGCTGCCAGCCCCGCCGGCGCTTTCATCCACGCGCGCGGATCGTGTTCGCGTCCGGCCTTGCGATTGAGCGCCGCGCACAGATCGGCCAGCGCATCGAGGGTGTGCACCGGCCGGAATTCGTCGACATGCGGCAGCATGATGCGGATGCCGCGCGCCTTGGCTTCGAAGCCGTCGAAGCGCAGCAGCGGATTGAGCCAGATCAGCCGCCGGCAGGAACGGTGCAGCCGGTCCATTTCATGGTCGAGGATATCGTCGCCGTCGCGTTCGAGGCCGTCGGTGATCAGCAATACGATCGCCCCCTGCCCCAGCACCCGGCGGCTCCAGAGCCGGTTGAACTCGTGCAAGGTCGAACCGATACGGGTGCCGCCCGACCAGTCTTCGACCGCGGCCGCGCATTGCACGAGCGCCTCGTCCGGATCGCGGCGGCGCAGCTGGCGCGTGACATTGGTCAGTCGCGTGCCGAACACGAAGGCGTGCACGCGGCGGCGATGTTCCATCAAGGCATGCAGAAAATGCAGGAACATCCGCGAATACTGGCTCATCGAACCGGAGATATCGGCCAACACCACCACCGGCGGATCGATTTCCCGTTTCTTTCGGAAGCGCGGTAGCAGAAGATCGCCGCCAGTGCGCAGGCTGGTTGAAAGCGTTCGGCGCGGGTCGAAGCGGATCGGCCGGGCCGACGGCTCGAACCGGCGTGTGCGAATGCTGGTGACCGGCAGCACCAGATCGGCCATCGCGCGACGCGCTTGTTCGAGTTCCATGGCAGTCATCTGCGCAAAATCCTTCTTGCGCAGGATTTCGCGTTCCGAAGCCGTCATATGGGCGTCGATCTCGATTTCCGGCTGCGCGTCGTCACGGGTGCGGGCGCTTTCAGGAAACAGCGCCTGCGAGACGCGTTGCTCGCCGGCCTTCGGCTTTTCGCGCTCGGCGCGGTCCGGCGCCACCGGCGAGAACATCTGCAGCATCTTGTCGATCAGGTTGCGCGGGCGCCAGAACAGGAAAAACGCCTGGTCGAAAACCGGATGGTCCTCGTGCCGTTTCACGAAGATCGAATGCAGGATCCAGTAGAAATCCTCGCGGCCGGCGATCCCCGCCGTCTCCAGTGCGCGCACGGCGTCGATGCTGGCAGAAGGCCCGACCCTGAGGCCGGCCGCCCGCAGGGTGCGCGCGAAATACATGATGTTCTCCGGCAGCCGTCCTTCCGGTTGAATGCTCTTCCTGCTGGCGGGTGCTTCATTCATGGCGGGACAGCCGTTTACGCCCCGGCGCGCATGGACGCCTTGACTTCGTCGAGCGCCCTGGCGCCCTCGCTGCCCATGATCCGGGCGATGTCGTCCTGATATTTCAGAAGCACGCCGGCGGTATCGGCCACCGTTTGCGGATCGAGCGCCATCTTGTCGAGTTCGATCAGGGCGCTCGCCCAGTCGATGGTCTCCGCGACACCGGGACTCTTGAACAGGTCCATCGCGCGTAATCGCTGCACATAGGCGACGATTTCGCGCGACAGCCGCTCGCCTGCGGCCGGCACCTTGACTTTCAGGATCGCCAGTTCGCGCTCGGCATCCGGATAATCGACCCAGTGATAGAGGCAGCGCCGTTTCAGCGCGTCGTGGATTTCGCGGGTGCGGTTGGTGGTGATGATCACGATCGGCGGCTTTTCGGCGCGCACGGTGCCGTATTCGGGAATCGTAACCTGGAAATCGGACAGTATTTCGAGGAGGAATGCCTCGAACGCCTCGTCGGTGCGGTCGAGTTCGTCGATCAGCAGCACCGGCTGCGCGCCACTGCTGCTCTCCAGCGCCTGCAACAGCGGCCGGCGGATCAGGAAACGGTCGGAGAAAACGTCCTTCTCGATTGCAGCCTTTTCGCGGTCCCCGGTCGCCTCGTGCACCCGGATCTCGACCATCTGCGCGGCATAATTCCACTCGTAGACGGCCGAAGAGATATCGAGGCCTTCGTAGCACTGCAGGCGGATGAGCTTGCGGTCGAGCGTCGTCGCCAGCACCTTGGCGATCTCCGTCTTGCCGACCCCGGCTTCGCCCTCGAGAAACAACGGTCGTCCCATCTTCAGGGCGAGGTACAGCACGGTTGCCAGCGCCCGGTCGGCGACATAACCGCCGGCGGCGAGCAGTTCCTGCGTCGCGTCGATGCTGTCGGGCATGCTGGCGGAATTTCCGATCTTGGCGATTTTCGGCTCCGGCATGGCGTTCATCATCTGCTTCCGCCGATCGCTCGGTAGTCGCGGTCGAGATAGGCCAGGGCGTGCCCAGGTTCGGATGCCGCGACGGCCATTACTTCTCCCATGACCACGTAGTGCGTATGGACCAGATTGACATCGCGCACGCTGCAGTCGAGCGCTGTGCGGGCGCCGGCCAGCGCCGGCGCGCCGGTCGCCAGCTTGTTCCATGTTCCAAGCGCAAAGCGCTCCGCCATGTCGAGGTGGCCTTCCCCGGCAAACGCGCGCGCCAGTTCGATCTGGGTTTCGACCAGGATATTGATCGCAAAGCACCCGTTATCGGCGAACCAGCGATTTTCGTCGCGGTTCCGGTTGAGGCAGATTGCAACCGTCGGCGGATTATCGGAAATCGAAACGGCGGCCGAAACCGTCACGCCGCGCAATCCGGCCGGCCCATCGGTGGTGACGATGGTGACGGCGCCGGCAAACCGGCTCATCGCGTCGCGATAAGCCTGCGGCGTCAGCGAGGTTTTCTTGGCACGGTCGAGCAAGGTGTAGTTCCGAATTTGGCGGGTGTCGCAGCCAACATGGTGCACCGGCGGCGGTTTGACCACATCCGGGCGGTAAAAACAAAAGCAAAATCAGGCACGCTACACGCAAGTTTGCGTCAAATACGCTTGCATTGCGCCACCGCGAGGGCATTGCTATGCGCAATGCGGGAGCCCGCCGATATGCAGTTCATGAAGGTGGGCCGGGGAGGCGAATGGCGCCGATCATCGAGGTCGAAGCGGTTTCCAAACGTTTTGGCGGCCTGTGGGCCGTCCGCGACTGTACGCTGTCGGTCGCCGAAAGCTCGATCACCGGCCTGATCGGGCCGAACGGCGCCGGTAAATCCACACTCTTCAACATGGTCGCCGGCGTCTTTGTGCCGACCTCTGGCCGCATCCTGCTCGACGGCAACGATGTCACGGGCCTGCCCGCCCACGAGATGTTCCGCCGCAAATTGTTGCGCACGTTCCAGATCGCGCACGAATTCTCGCATCTGACGGTGCTGGAAAACCTGATGATGGTACCGCCGGAACAGTCCGGTGAGAACCTGCTTGCGGCGCTGGCGCTGCCGGGGCGCGTCGAGCGCCAGGAGCAGGAATTCGCCGAGCGCGCCGACGAGGTCATTTCGTTCCTCAATCTCGGCCGTGTCCGCAACGAGTTTGCGGGCAACCTTTCCGGCGGCCAGAAAAAGCTGCTGGAGCTCGGTCGCACCATGATGACGGATGCGCGCGTCGTGCTGCTCGACGAGATCGCCGCCGGCGTCAACAAGACGCTGTTGAAGGACCTTGCCGGCAATATCGTGCGCATGAATCGGGAACTCGGCTACACCTTCTTCGTAATAGAGCACGACATGGATTTCATTGCGCGCCTCTGCGACCCGGTGATCGTCATGGCGGCGGGTTCGGTACTGGCCGAAGGCCCGATCGATCGCCTGCGATACGACGAACGCGTCATCGACGCCTATTTCGGCGGTTCGCCGCACGGCTACGCACTGTCTTCGGCGACGCCGGCATGAGCTATCTCCCGACATGAGCTACCTAAAGGTCGACAATCTCACCGCCGGCTACGGCCAGATGAGAATCCTGCACGGTGTCGATCTCGAAATCGCCAAAGGCGAGATCGGCGTCATTGCCGGCCCGAACGGAGCAGGCAAATCGACATTGCTGAAGGCATTGTTCGGCATGGCCGATATCACCGGCGGCCAGGTGAGCCTCGACGGCGAAAACATCGCTTCGATCCCGCCGGACCGCCTCGCAGCGCACGGCGTCGCCTATGTGCCGCAGGAATACAACGTATTCCCGAGCCTCACGGTGAACGAGAATCTCGAAATGGGCGCCTATGTCCGCAATGACGACTGGTCGGCGGTCCTCGACCGCGTCTACGGTCTGTTCCCGCCGCTGCGGGAAAAACGCCGGCAGCCCGCCGGCGAACTTTCGGGCGGCCAGCGCCAGATGGTGGCGGTCGGGCGCGCGCTGATGATCGAGCCGAAAATGCTGTTGCTCGACGAACCGACCGCAGGGCTTTCCCCGATGTTCATGAGCGAAATTTTCGACCGTGTGCTCGCGGTCAACGCGGCCGGCGTCACGATCCTGATGGTCGAGCAGAATGCCAAGCAGGCGCTCGCGATCGCCCATCGCGGCTTCATCCTGGCCAATGGCGAGAATTCCTGGACGGGCACGGGGCGCGAGCTTCTCGATAATCCGGACGTGGCCCGCAGCTTTCTCGGTGGTTGAATCGGATTTTCAGGAGATACGGACAAGGATTTGGAAGCACTCGTCTTTCTCATAAACAAGGCCTTGGTTGCCGGCCTCGTCATCGGCTCGATCTACGCGCTCGGCGCGATCGGGGTAACGCTGATTTTCGGTATCCTGCGGTTTGCGCACTTCGCTCACGGCGACCTGATGACGCTCGGCGCGTTCTTTACCCTGGCGCTCGCCGGCATCGGCGCCTCGCTCGGAATCGCAACGCCGTTCCCGATCGCCTTGGCTGCGCTGCTTCCGGCAATGTTGCTGACCGCCGCGTCGGCCATCGCCATCGACCGGACCTTCTACCGGCCATTGCGATTGGCGAAGGTGCGACCGATCATCATCGTCATCGCCTCCGTCGGCGTCACCCTGATGTTGCAGGGCGCAATCCGTCTGGTCGCCGGCGTCGGCACCCGCAACATGTTCTTCGACCAGGCCAAGGACATCCACCGCTTCACCTTGCCGGGCGCACGACGCGAGATCGTGATGACCGAACCGCAGGTCGTGCTGGTCGCGCTGACGATTTGCGCCATGGTCGGATTGCACTGGTTCCTGACCCGCTCGCGCCTCGGCAAGGCGATGCGCGCCGTATCCGACAATCCCGACCTCGCCCGCATCACCGGTATCGACACCGACCGGGTCGTGCGCGCGACCTGGGTGACTGCCGGGGCGCTAGCCTGCGCGGCGGGCAGCCTGCTGTCCATGGACGTGTTCCTGAAGCCCGACCTGGCGTTCAACCTGCTATTGCCGATCTTTGCGGCGGCGATCGTCGGCGGCATTGGACAGCCTTTTGGAGCCATTGCCGGCGGTTTCCTGATCGGCTTCAGCGAAACGCTGGCAATCTTCGATTGGGGCGTGCTGTTCCGTGAACTCAACCCGCTATTGCCGGCGCTGTTGCAACTGCCGACAAGCTTTGCCTTCGTGCCGACCGAGTACAAATTGATGGTGCCGTTCGTGATCCTGATCATCGTGCTGGTCTATAGGCCGACCGGCGTGTTCCGGGGCAAGGTGTTTTGAGCCGCGCGCTGGCAGCGCCGAACCGGGACATGATCGCGGCCGCGATCCTGATCGCGGTTGCAATCGTCGTATTCGCCTCCCAGGGCCCGGTCTATTCGACGCGCATGTTCGTCGAGGCCGGCTGCTATGCGCTGATCGCGCTCGGCCTGAACCTGCAATGGGGCTATGCCGGCCTGTTCAATGTCGGTGTCATGGGGCTGATCGCCGCCGGCGCGGCGACATCGATGATCGCGACCTTTCCGTCCAACCCGCTATTCTGGAATTCGGGCGGACCCGGATTGCTCGGCTGGTTTCTGGCGCGCCTTGGCCTGGCCATCCTGCTGATCGTGTTCGCCAATATGTCCGACCGTATCGGTTTCGGGCCGAAGGCGCGCGCGCTCGCGATCGCCGTCGCCATTGCCGCGGCATGGATCCTCGTCACCGAAGGCGTCAACCCGATGGCTGCCGAGATCGAAACCAAGGCAACCTGGATCGGCGGATTCGGCTTGCCGGTATTCGTCGGCTGGTTGCTGGCCGCCGTCGTCGCCGGGCTGATCTCCTGGTTCATCGCCAAGGTCTGTCTCGGCCTGCGCGCCGACTATCTGGCAATCGCCACCATCGGCTTTGCCCAGATCATCAAGACCTTCCTGAAAAACGCCGACTGGCTGACCAGGGGCACGCTCACCGTCTCGCCCCTGCCCTGGCCGGTAGTGAAACCGGCGGAAGGTGAATTCCTTCTGGCGCGCTCGCTCTATCTCTGCCTCGTCGCCGTGCTGATCATCGTCATTTACCTTGCCCTGCAGCGCGCCTGGAATTCGCCATGGGGCCGCATGATGCGCGCGATCCGCGACAATGAGGAAGCGGCCGCGGCAATGGGCAAGGACGTCAACCGGCGGCGGCTCGAAATCTTCGTCATCGGCTCGATGCTGATCGGCTTCGGCGGCGCCGTGCTGATCCACTTCACCGGCGTGTTCGACCCGGCCGGGTTCATCGACCTCAACCATACCTTTCTGGTCTGGGTCATGGTCATCCTCGGCGGCGCGGGCAACAATCGCGGTGCAATCTTCGGGGCACTTCTGATCTACGTGATCTGGACGATGTCGGCGCCGGCGGCGACCCTGCTGTTCGACGCGCTCCGCGACTACGGCAAGGTCTGGTTCGACTGGGACGCGCCATCCGATCTCGACAGCCGCGCATTCCAGATGCGAGTCTTTGTCATCGGCCTGACGATCACGCTGGTGCTGCGGCTTGCGCCGGCCGGCGTCCTGCCCGAAACTGTCAAACACCGCAAATAGGATCGTATTCATGAATGAGCGCCCGATTATCCACGGCCAGGGTCGGATCGAGGCCGCGGAGATCGTGGTACCCTGCTCCGAACTGAACGAAACGCTGCCGTTCTTCCTGAAACGGCTGGGCTTCCGCCTCGACCAGATTTTCCCGGCCGACGATCCGGCGGTTGCCGTGATTTCCGGCCACGGCATTCGCCTGCGCCTGGTGCGTGGCGCGACTGGCGCTCCCGGAGTTCTGCGGCTGCTCTGCGACGATCCTGCAACCCTGCCTGGTCGCGGCGCCCCGGTGACCGCCCCGAACGGCATGCGCATCGAGTTCGACCATGTCCGTCCGCCGATGGTGATGCCGCCGACGAAGCACGCCTTCATGGTCCGCCGCCTGAAGGACGGCGCGCCCTGGATCATCGGCCGGGCGGGAATGCAATACCGCGATCTCGTGCCCGACCGGCTCGGCGGCTCGATGATTGCTTCTCACATCCGCGTGCCCGACGCCGGCCCGGTGCCCGACAATGTGCATTTCCACATCGTCGGCTTCCAGATGATCTACTGTTATCGCGGCTGGGTCCGGCTGGTTTACGAGGACCAGGGCGAACCGTTCATCCTCGCCGCCGGCGACTGCGTGTTGCAGCCGCCGCAGATCCGGCATCGCGTGCTCGAATCCTCCGGCGGACTGGAAGTGATCGAGGTCGGCTGCCCGGCCGAGCACGTCACCACGCTCGACCACGAGATGAAATTGCCGACCGGTCGCATCGACGCCGACAAGGATTTCGGCGGCCAGAAATTCTGCCGTCACGCGGTCGCGAGCGCGGTCTGGAAACCGTGGCGCATTGCCGGCTGGAAAGCGCGCGACACCGGCATCGGCGCGGCCACCGCCGGCGTTGCCTCGGTCAAGGTCGTCCGCCCGGATGGAAAGTTCGAACCGGTCTGGGCCGCCCACGACGCCGACATCTATCTCGCGTTCGTGCTGGAGGGCTCCGTTACCCTCGCCGCCCGCGATTCGGAGCCACGGACGCTCGAGATGGGCGACGCCTTCGTCATCCCGCCCGGCCTGGCGACGCGCTTGTCGGAAGCCTCCGCCGATCTCGAACTGCTCGAAGTGACATTGCCGGCGGAGTTCGCGACAACGGTGGAATAAGAAAAGGCCCGGGATTACTCCCGGGCCTTCCCAATTTCTTTACCGTCTGAACCTACTTCGCCATGCCGACGTCGAAGACCTTGCCGTCCTTGATCTCGGCCTGCAGGAAGACGCTGATCACATCGCCGTTCGCGTCGAAATCGACGTTCCCGGTCGCGCCCTCGTAATTGACGCCCTTGCCGTCCTTGATCGCGGCCACCGCCTTGGCCCATTCGCCCGGCAGGATTGTTTCGCCCGGCGCGGTCGCGACATCGCGCACCGCCTTGGCGATCGCGGCGCGGTCGGTGGAGCCTGCCTGCTGGATCGCAAGCGCAATGACGAACGCCGCATCGTAAGCGTTTGCGACGAATACGCCGTCATGCTTGATGCCGGCTTCCTTGGCGAGTTTGGTAAAGCTTGCCGCGCCCGGAATGTCCGGTGTGCCCGGCTTGGTCATGATCATCTTGCCTTCGAGCTGGCTGCCGAGATCGGCGGCAATCTTGTCGGATACCATGCCGTCCGCCGAGAAGAACATCGAGAAGTCGCCGGTCTCGAGCGCCTGGCGCAGGATCGTTCCGCCCGAACCGTCGGCATAGCCGATGATCACGAGATCGGTTGTTCCGAATGCCGCCAGCGCGCCGAGTTCGGAGCGGTAGTCGGCCTTGCCGTCCTCATGCGCCTGGCTGACCGCGACTTCGCCGCCATCCTTGGGGAATGCGCCGGCCAGCGCCTCGGCCAGGCCCTTGCCATAGTCGTTGTTGACATAGGTGATCGCGACCTTCTTGGCGCCCTTGCCCGCGATCAGGCGCGACAGAACCTCGCCCTGATAGGCGTCGGATACCGCCGTGCGGAATACCAGGTCCTTGTCGTCCATCGATGTGATCGCCGGCGAGGTCGAAGCCGGAGAGATCATTACGACGCCGCCGGGAATTGCGGCGTTGTTGGCCGCCGAGATCGTTGCGCCCGAACACAAGGCGCCGACGATGGCAACGACCTTTTCGACGTTCACGGCGCGGTCGGCCGCATCGGACGCCTTGGTCGCGTCGGCGCAGGTCGTGTCGCCGATCACCAGCACGGCGTTGTTGCCGCCGAGCAGCCCTCCCTGCTCGTTGACATGGCGCAGCGCCAGTTGCGCGCCGTCGACGATCGGCGGCACCAGGCTTTCGATCGGGCCGGTGATGCCACCCAGGAAACTGATCTTGACGTCTTCAGCCGAAGCGGCGCCCGCCGTCAGCGCGATCGCGGCCGCCAGCGCGCCCTTTGCAAAACTGTGCATACGTTACTCCTTGCGTTCCCCGAGGCAATCTTTTCCGCGCCGGCCCTCCGGCGCGCCCCTGCCTCCAGTGGCGCAATCTTGGCGGGCGAAGCCTGCACTGTAAAGGTCAATACGCGCCCGGCGGGCGGCGCAAATGCCGACGAAATCCGCCGAGCCGCAGCGGCAGTCGCCGGGATCGACAGGAAACCGCGCCACGCCCGGTCTTCCCATGGGTTTTCCAGGAAACCGGTTTCCCATGCTTGTCTCCTGGCCTAAATTGGTGCTTCTGCCGGTTTCAGCGTCGGGGACGGGGTAGTGGTGCGGCTTACTTGGCTCGCCTTGGTTGGTTTCGGTTGTTTCCTGTGCTCCCCGGCGGCGGCGCCGGCGCAGGACGCTTCGGCGACGAAGCGGATCGGCTTGTCGCTCCCCCTTTCCGGCAGTTCCGCGTTCCTTGCCGAACAATTCCGCCAGGGCGCCGAACTCGCGGTGGAAAAGCTCGCGCCCGATCGGATCGAATTGATCCTTGCCGATGACGGCTGCACCACCGACCTGGCCGAACTGGCGGCGGCGGATTTGCGCGCTGCCGGCGTTCTGTTCGTGACCGGCCTGCTTTGCAACGAGGCCGCGATTGCCGAAGCCCGGATATTCCGCGATGCGCAGGTGCCGCTGCTCGTCGCCGGCGCGCGCTCCGATCGGCTCGTGCGCGAAGCCGCCCGGGAGAAATGGTCGGTATGGCGCCTGGCGCCTTCCGATCACGAGGCGGCACGCACCGCATCGACGATTCTTTCCGGCCGCTGGGCCGGCAAGCCCTGGGCGCTGATCGACGACGGCACGGTCGGCTCGCGTGCGCTGGCCGATGAATTTCGCGCGCGAATGGAAGAAGCCAATCTGCCGCCGGTCGCAGCCGAAACCTACCGCCCAGCGCAAACGACCTTCAACGCCCTGATCCGCCGGCTCGAACGGACCGGCGTGACCGCGGCGTTCGTGCCCGGAACAGCCGAAGACGTCGCCGCAGTCGCCGCGGCCGGACGCGAAAACGCGCTTGGAATCGAATGGGTCGGGGGCCCGGAACTCGACGCCTTGCCGTTTTCCGCCGCCGCCCAGAAGGCGCCGGACGGCCTGTATGCCATTCTCGAGCGCGATCCCTCTCGATTGCCTGAGGCACAAAGACTGGAAGCGGAACTGATCGCACGCGGAATTCAGCCCGAGCCGTATGTTTTCCTGGGTTATGCGGCGGCGTCCATCGCAGTTGCCGCTGTTTCGTGGTCCGTCGACGAAGCGCGCGAAAAGCTGGCGACAACCCGGTTCGAAACAGTGCTGGGACCGGTATCGTTCGGCGCGGACGGAGCGTCGGATTTTCGGCCCTACGGGCTGTTCGAGTGGCGTGGCGCCGCCTTTCAGCCGGCCGGCGGCGTAACCCAATAGGCCGCATGTGATGCAGCCGGGCCCGACAAACCTATTGACCGACATTGACGGGCTGACGGTCGGCAATGCCGATGATGCATTGCTGAAATCGGGGGTCACCGTCATCTTGTGCGAGGCGCCGGCCGTCGCCGCGGTCCACGTCATGGGCGGCGCGCCCGGAACCCGCGAAACCGATCTGCTTGCACCCGAAAACGCGATCGAACGAGCGGACGCCATTGTGTTTTCGGGCGGCTCGGCCTTCGGCCTTGACGCTGCCGGCGGCGTGCAGGCCTGGTTGCGCGCGCAAGGCCGCGGATTTTCGGTCGCCGGGCACCGCGTGCCGATCGTACCGGCCGCGATCCTGTTCGACCTTGCCAATGGCGGCGACAAGAACTGGGGCCGCTATTCGCCTTATCGCGAGCTGGGGTACGCGGCAGCCGAATCCGCGCGGCGACAATTCGCGCTCGGCACTGTCGGCGCCGGCGTCGGCGCCACGGTTGCAGGTCTGAAGGGCGGGCTCGGCTCGGCCTCCGCGAGGCTCGAGATCGGTGTTACCGTCGCCGCGCTTGCCGCAGTTAACGCCATCGGCAGTCCGGTGATCGGCGATAGCCGCCATTTCTGGGCGGCGCCGTTCGAACAGGAAGACGAGTTCGGCGGCCTCGGTCTGCCCTCGCCCATGCCGGCAGACCCCGGCAAGGTGCTCCTGAAATATCGCGACATGGCGCCAGCGGGAGCCAATACGACGATTGTTGTCGTGGCGACCGATGCCGCGCTGTCGAAAGCCGAGGCCAAGCGCCTCGCCGTTTGCGCCCATGACGGCTTTGCCCGCGCGCTGTGGCCGTCGCACACGCCGCATGATGGCGACCTTGTCTTCTGCCTGGCGACTGGCAACCAGCCGCGGCCGCAGGAATTGAACGACTTCATCGACCTTTGCGCGCTCGCCGCGTCGACCGTGTCGCGGGCGATCGCCCGCGCCGTCTATTCGGCAACGCCGGCGCCGGGCGACATTTTTCCGACCTGGCGCGAGAGGTTCGGCAAATCCGGGTAGATTCCTAGCTTCATACCAATCGATCGCGGACTTGGTTCTGAGAATCATGTCGACTTTGCTCATCCGATTGCCACGCTTCGTCTTGCATGACTTCGACGAGGCCGACCGTCCCGCGTTTCTCGCCTACCAGACAGATCCGCGCTATGTCGCGTTATACGACTACGATGCAAGCGATGTGCAAAGAGCGGAGCAGCTCTTCGACCTGTTCCTGACATGGAGGGACGAGAAGCCGCGGGGCAACTTCCAGGTTGGCATATTCGACCGGCGCAGGACACAGCTTCTTGGCTGCGCCGGCCTGCGCAAGTTGCCGGCAAACTCCGCAGTGCTGGGCATCGAATTGGCGCCTGCCGAATGGGGGCGCTTCCGGCTTGCGCTCGATGTGGCCGCAGCTTTGGTGGAATACGGTTTTGCCGAACTTGGACTCGACAAGATCATTGGAGACACTTCCAGCGGCAACCGGCGAGTGGAAAAGCTGGCCACGCGGTTCGGCGCCAAGATTTCGGCGCGACGGGAAGGGCCTTCGTGGATGCAGAAGCGGGGATGGCACGAAGTGGATTGGGAGCTCAGCCGCGAGGCTTGGCTCGCAACAACACGGAAAGGTTTTCTTGTTCGCCGGTGACAGCCCTTTCGTTTCGTCGCACCTGCAGGACCGTCGAAGGGAGGCTGAATTGCTTCACGCCTTCGTTGTTTCCCGCAACCTTTGTTGCTAGAGCCAGCAGGCATTCGTGACATGGACTTGCCGTATGATTCCCCGCTATTCGCGCCCGGAAATGGTAGCCATCTGGTCGCCCGAGAGCCGCTATCGCATCTGGTTCGAGATCGAGGCGCTCGCCGCCGAAGCGATGGCGAAAGTCGGAACGATTCCCGCCGAAGCCGCTGCGAAAATCCGTGCCAAGGGCGACAAGGCGACGTTCGACGTCGACCGGATCGAGGAAATCGAGAAGGTCACCAAGCACGACGTCATCGCCTTTTTGACGCATGTCGCCGAGATCGTTGGGCCGCAGGCGCGGTTCCTGCACCAGGGCATGACTTCTTCCGACGTGCTCGACACCTGTTTCAGCGTGCAACTGACGCGCGCCACCGACCTGCTCGATGCCGGCCTGAAGCGGCTGCTCGCCGCGCTGAAGAAGCGCGCTCTCCAGCACAAGCTGACGCCGACGATCGGCCGCTCGCACGGCATCCATGCCGAGCCGACGACCTTCGGCCTGAAGCTCGCCTACGCCTATGCCGAGTTCGATCGCGCCCGCACCCGGCTCAAGGCCGCGCGCGCCGAGATTGCGACCTGCGCGATTTCGGGGGCAGTCGGGACGTTCGCACAAGTCGATCCGCGTATCGAAGCCTTTGTCGCCAAGAAACTTGGCCTGAAACCCGAGCCGGTTTCGACCCAAGTGATCCCGCGTGATCGGCACGCCGCCTATTTCGCCACGCTCGCGGTCGTCGCATCCTCGATCGAGCGACTGGCGATCGAAATCCGCCACCTGCAACGCACCGAGGTGCTCGAAGCCGAGGAGTATTTCTCGCCGGGCCAGAAAGGCTCGTCTGCGATGCCGCACAAACGCAATCCGGTATTGAGCGAGAACCTCACGGGTCTCGCGCGCATGGTGCGCAGCTACGCATTTCCGGCGATGGAGAATGTCGCACTGTGGCACGAGCGCGATATCTCACATTCCTCCGTCGAGCGCATGATCGGCCCGGACGCGACGACCACCCTCGACTTCGCCTTGCACCGCCTCGCCGGATTGATCGAGAACCTGGTCGTCTACCCGAAGGCGATGCGCGCCAATCTCGACCGGCTGCGCGGCCTCGTTCACTCGCAGCGCGTGCTGCTGGCGCTGACGCAAGCCGGCATGAGCCGCGAGGATGCCTACGCCGCCGTCCAGCGCAGCGCGATGAAGGTGTGGCGCGATGGCGGCGATTTCCTGAGCGAATGTCTTGCCGATCCGCAGATCGTCGGCCATCTCGGCGAAAACAAGCTGCGCGGCCTGTTCGATCTTGCCTGGCACACCCGCCACGTCGACACGATCTTCAAGCGCGTGTTTGCGAAGGGATAGTGGCGCGGTCCGCCCGCCGCGAACCGCTCAGGCTTTTGCCGGCACGACCCGAACGACATTGCCCCACGGATCCTCGTGGTTCGCCTCGGCCGCCGCCGTCTTCGACGCGAACTCGACGAAGGACAGGCCGGTGCGGTCGCGGTCGCGTTTTCCCGCTCCTGCGCTTTGCCAGGAATTGGCGCCGACATGATGGTGGTAGCCGCCGGTCGATAGAAACACCGCGCTGCCGGCAAGACTTTGGACCGTGTCGAAGCCGAGCTCGGTGTTCCACCACTTCTGCGCCTGCGGCGCGCTGCCGACGCGAAGGTGCACGTGGCCGACCATCGAACCGTCCGGCGCGCCGCGCCAGCCACCGTCGCCTGGCTTCAGTTCGGAGAGCAAGTTGGCGACGTCGAGCGCCACGGTGCCCATTTGCACCAGGCCGTCGTCCCATTTCCAGGACTTGTGTGGCCGGTCGGCGTAGATTTCGACGCCATTGCCTTCGGGGTCGGTCAGGTAGATCGCCTCGCTGACGAGATGATCGGATGCGCCGACCACCGGAATGCGTTCCTCGATCGCCCGCCTCGTCCAGCGCGCCAGGTCAAGGCGTGACGGCAGCAGGAACGCGGTGTGATAGAGGCCGGCGCTGCGCGGGTCGTCCGGGCGCGATGCGCGGAATTCCTCGATCTCCAGAAAGCCTTTGCCGCCGGCGCCAAGCACGATTGCGCCCGGCCGCCGCAATATCTCGGCGAGGCCGACGGCGGCCTTGTAGTAGCCCGCGACATTCTCGACATCCTTGGCCCGGATGCCGATCCGGCTGACGCTGATCGGTGCCACGGCGGCAAAAGGGAGATTTGGCATCGTTTTCTCCGCGCGGGCGGCACCCGCGGTTGCACCGAGGACCATGGCGCCGGTTACAGCGGCGAACGTGCGGCGGTCGATCGGCATGGGCGTTCTCGCTGGTCGTATCGGTCAACGGTCTAAATCGGCACCTTGTGCCAGCCACGCAAGCCTCGGCAACCGTGAACACGCTGTTCAGCCCGTGCAGACCTCCGGACAAGCCGCCGTGAACGCGGAAAAGCCGCGAAACAGGATGTGAATTCGGCGCCACATTCGGGCCGCTGCCCTGCCCGGTTCGAAACCTATCTTCCATAGATGCGAGCAAGGAGGCTAACCATGGCCGATTATCATGAATATCCCACTGATCGCTATCGCCGCATCCCCGGCAGCGAATACAACGGCTCCGGCGGCAGCGGTCTAGGCGTTCTGGTCGCGCTCGCGGCAATCGCGCTGTTCTTCGGCGCCTTGCTGCTGTTTGCGGGAACGCCCGCCGAGGAAGGCGAACAGTCCGCGGCCGGCAATCCGGCCCAGATCGAAACCCTGCCGGCGGAAAAACCGGTCAACTGACCGCGACGCAGTCCGTTCGCGTTGATCAGGCGCGACGCCAGGTTTCGACATGGGCGCATAGTAGTGCCGGCGCAGAATTTGCCAAAAGCCCATCCCGGCGAAGGCGGGGATGGGATCGCCTTGGCGAAACAATCATGCGCCGACGCAAAGTTTGAACGTAATCCCAAGCTTGAACATGATCTTGTCCGGAAAGTGGGTTCCACTTTTCCGAATCACGCCCTATGCGTCCGCCCGATGAAGACCACCGATGCCGAAATCCTTTTCGTTCCGGGCTACAAGGGTTCCGGACCGGACCATTGGCAGAGCCGCTGGGAGCGGAATCTTTCGGCCGCCCGCCGCGTCGCCATGGGCGATTGGCACAAGCCGGTGTTCGATGACTGGCGCGCCAATCTCCTCGCCGCGGTTGCCCAGGCCGGCAAGCCCGTAATCCTCGTCGGCCATTCGATCGGCGCGCAGGTGATCACGCAGATTGCGGACGAATGCGCCAATCGCGTCGCCGGCGCGTTTCTTGTCGCGCCGCCCGATGTAGAGAACCCGGAAATCCGGCCCCGGCACCTGCTGACCTTCGGCCCCTATTGCCGCGATCCGCTGCCGTTTCCTTCGGTGACGATCGCCAGCCGCAACGATCCGTTCTGCCCTTTCGACAAGGCCGACGAGATGGCAGCCGCCTGGGGCTCGCTGTTCATCGACGCCGGCCTGAGCGGCCACCTCAATCACGAAAGCGGCCACGGCCCCTGGCCGGAGGGGCTGATGGTGTTTTCAAGGTTTATCGGCAGGCTCTGACGGCGGGAACGATATCAGCCGACCGCAGATTCGCGGCCCGGCTCAGCGCCCGACAAGTCAAACGGAAGCTCGTACAGGGCTTCGCCCTGCCAGGCGCCGACATCGCCGCCTCCGGGAACCTTCCGGACAACTCCGTTCGGCAGCGCGAGCCTGAAGGAAACCGCCTTGCCTTTGAGCATCGCCCCGCCATCGGCCTCGTCGCTCAGGCGAAAGCTGTCGACGTCCAGGTCCTTCGGCGACTCGGGCATGGGAATCCCCGCGAACATCGCGCCCTTCTCGGTCGTGATCCCCGTAGCAGGGTCCGTATACCTGTCAGTAATCGCCCCTTCATACCAGTATTGCCTTCCAAAAATGTCGTATTCCCCCAACGTATAGTTGCCAGGGGCGAGTTCAGTAAACCAAATGTTAAGATCAATATCTGTCAAAACGGTCAAGAGAATACCAAATACTTTCTTGTCCATCCTCGTCCTTGATTACATCAATATACTTATAAACGTCTGAATTGAACTCGTTATTTTCGCCGGTAATTGTTCTGGAATAATCCCAACCGTGCTCTGTCAACACGCCCTCTGCGCCAACGAAATAATGACCGTTGCCGAAACCCCCCATCAGATAATCGGAGCTACCATCATCCCAATTGCTAAACCCATCATCCGGAGTTGGACGATACTCTGGTGGAGCTGGTTGATACTCTGGCAGTGTACCGAGTGTGGGCGAAGAGCCATTCCAATGATTTCGAACCCTTGCTGGCTTTGTTCGCCGGCAAAAAGAAAGTCTTCGTTGCCGCCGCCCGACAGGCGATCGGCACCCTCGCCCCCAGTCAACACGTCTATGCCATTACCGGTATTGATGTAGTCGATGCCGCTGGAGCCCTCCAAGATGAGGTCAAGGCGTCATTCGGATATTCAGCGTCGTTGAGGGCGTTTCGCTGGGATCCGGGGGTGTCGGCAATCGATGGCAATGCTAATTGCGAAGCAAGTTGCGCTGTGTCGACGCCGACTATCGAAAGTAATGTATTCTCATAGGTATTCGAGTTGTAATCAACATCATATTCAAACAAATTAGGATTTATGGTTTGCGCGTCAGCAAACTCATTTCTAGCCTGGTTTAGTAAATTCCAGACGTCATCGGCATTCCTGTTACCGAGATCAATCGACGCAATAATATTCAGCATCTCCATAGTAATTTGTGTTATCTATATGAGAGCGCGTGGATTCTATTATCAAATTATCAAATACCGTGGCAGGAATATGCGCTTGTACTTCTAGTTCGTAAAGTGTTCCGCTGTCAGATTCGTATACGATCTGCAAATGACCGTAGCCGACGTTATTCAACACCCCATCGGCCAACATGTCAGTGTAGTCAATATAGTTAACGGCAAGGTATAGATTTGACATCTCTCAACGAGTACCGGTTGATGTGTTCGAAGCAACCCCAAGAGTAAGGGGAAATAAGTTGACGGACGCAAACCGCCCGCAAAAACACTCGCTCGAAAGCTGCTGCTAACCGCCGGTTAACCACGTTTGTTTACCGTTTCCCGCATTCGGCGCGTGGCGGGAGTACGGGAATTGGCGAGGTTTACGAACGGGCTTCTTGCTGCCTTGATGACCGTCGGTTTTGGCGCGGCGACCGCTTCGACGGCGGCGGAAACGCCGAAAGTGCTCACGCTCGATCCCACGCTCATGGTGGCTGACTACCTCGATACCGCCGCGATCGACGCGAACGACGCCGGCGAAGAGCCCGCCTATGACGACCGCCTCGAACTGTCCTGGGGCGTCGCGCTCACTTCGAACTACATCTCCAGCGGCGTGACGCAATCCGACGACGAGCCCGCGTTCCAGGCCTGGGGCGAAATCGCCTCCGGTATCGTCTACGCCGGCATCTGGCTGTCAACCGTCGACCTCGACGGCGACAATTGGGAGTTCGACCTCTCCTGGGGGATACGTCCGGAATTCGGGCCGCTTTCGCTCGATATCGGCTACATCCGCTACGTCTATGACGACACCGGCACTTGCTGCGGCGAATGGATTGCGGCGGCCGACTACGCCTTGAACGACAAAGCGATGCTCAACGGCGAATTTGCCTGGGATCCGCAATACGAAACGCGCTCGGCAAGCGCTGGCCTGACGCTGGCGCTTGCCGAGCAATTGGAATTCTCAGGCGCAATCGAGCGCGACCTGGAGACACACGATCACAATTGGGAAGCGGGCATCGCCTGGTCGTTCAACGACAATTTGTCGCTCGATCTGCGCTACCATGACGCCGAATTCGCCGGGCCGCGTTTCGTTGTGACACTCGCCTGGCAGGGATCGACCAGCCATTAGCGGCCTCAGACTTCCTTCATGATCTGTTCTTTGGCCGTAACCATCAGTTCGTCCATCGTGCGGCGAATCTGATGGTCGGACTGCTCGACGCCCGCCTTGTCGAAATCGCTCCGAATCTTGCGGAACACGTCGTGGTCGCCCGGTTCCTCGAAATCGGAACGGATCACCTCCTTGGCGTAGGCGTCCGCCGCCTCCCCGCTCTTTCCAAGTTTTTCGGCCGCCCACAAACCCAGGAGTTTGTTGCGGCGCGCTTCGGCCTTGAACCTCAGTCCCTCGTCATGGGCGTATTTTTCTTCGAACGCACGCCCGCGATCGTCGATGCCGCTCATCTGCTTCTCCCTCGTCGCCACAGCTGCCTGCGGGCTATATAGGCACCGGCCCGACGGAATGAAATAGTTGAAAACCCACAAAGAACGCCGTTTTCCCGGCGCTTCTGCGGCGCTCCGCGCCAATCGTCCCACGGCGACAGTTGTAACCGGACCGGCCATGCAGTAAAGGGACGATTGCCGCAGCGTCGGCAAGCCGGGATTCGCCAAACCCGGCCGAGACAACCGGCTGCCTCCGGCCGGAAACCATAGCTTTTCCCGCTGCAGGAACGCCCCAGGAACCCAAAATGAGTCGTCGCCGTCGAATTTACGAAGGCAAGGCCAAGATCCTTTACGAAGGCCCGGAACCGGGCACGCTCGTACAGTTTTTCAAGGACGACGCCACCGCCTTCAACAAGAAGAAGCACGAGATCGTCGAGGGCAAGGGCGTCCTCAACAACCGGATTTCCGAATACCTGTTCACGCACATGAACCGGATCGGCATTCCGACTCATTTCATCCGCCGCCTGAACATGCGCGAGCAATTGATCCGCGAGGTCGAGATGATCCCGCTGGAGGTGGTCGTGCGCAACATCGCCGCCGGCTCGCTGTCGCAGCGGCTCGGCATCAACGAAGGCGAAGTGCTGCCGCGCTCGATCATCGAATTCTATTACAAGAACGACGCGCTCAACGATCCGCTCGTCGCCGAGGAGCATATCACGGCCTTCGGCTGGGCCTCGCCCCAGGACATCGACGACATCATGAGCCTGGCGATCCGCGTCAACGACTTCCTGTCGGGCCTGTTCCTCGGCGTCGGCATCCAGCTCGTCGATTTCAAGATCGAGCTCGGCCGCCTTTACGAAGGCGAGATGATGCGCATTGTCGTCGCCGACGAGATCTCGCCGGATAATTGTCGCCTGTGGGACGTTCAGACCCACGACAAGATGGACAAGGATCGTTTCCGCCGCGACATGGGCGGCCTGCTCGAGGCCTATAGCGAAGTCGCGCGCCGGCTCGGCATCATGAACGAGAACGAGCCTGCCCGGCCACGGCGCCCGGTCCTGGTGAAAACCGACAAGCAGTGACCGATCAACGGCTTGCGCGGTATTCCGGAATCAGATTTTCAGCGGGTTGAATCGAAACTTGAACCGATGATCCGGGCTCGCATCACCGTCACCTTGAAAAACGGCGTGCTCGATCCGCAGGGCGTGGCGATCGGCCATGGCCTTGCTTCACTCGGCTTTGCCGGCGTCAGGTCCGTGCGCCAGGGCAAGATCTTCGACATCGAATTGGACGGGTCGGACCGGGCCAAGGCCAAAGCCGACCTTGAGGCAATGTGCCGGAAACTGCTCGCCAACATGGTGATCGAGGATTTCGCGGTGGAGCTGTTGCCATGAAATCCGCAGTCGTCCAGTTGCCGGGCCTGAACCGCGACCGCGATATGATCGCGGCGTTGACGCGTATCGGCGGCAAGCCGCCGGCGACCGTCTGGCAGACTGACACTGAACTGCCCGACGTCGATCTCATCGTAATCCCCGGCGGATTCTCCTATGGCGATTATCTGCGCTGCGGCGCGATCGCTGCCCGCATGCCGGTCATGCGCGCCGTCGCCGATGCCGCTGCCCGCGGCGTCCGCGTGCTTGGCGTCTGCAACGGTTTACAGATCCTGGCGGAAGCGGGCCTCTTGCCTGGCGTACTGATGCGCAACGCCTCGCTGAAATTCGTCTGCCGGACGGTGCGGCTTCAAGTCGAGAACGCCTCGACCGTGTTCACGCGTCATTACCAGAAGGGCCAAGTTATCTCCTGCCCGGTCGCCCATCATGACGGCAACTATTTCGCCGACGCCGGCACGCTGAATTCCCTGGAAGACGGTGGGCGGGTCGTATTCCGCTATGCCGAAGGCACCAATCCAAACGGCTCGATCAACAATATTGCGGGCATCGTCAACGAGGCTGGCAATGTGCTCGGCATGATGCCGCATCCCGAGAACCTGATCGAGGCGGCCCATGGCGGAACCGATGGGCGCGCATTGTTCGAAAGCGCCCTGGAGATCGCGGCGTGAGGGTTGCGGCGGCGCTGACCGCGGCGGTGCTCGTGCTCAGCAACTGCCAATCGGATGTCCTGGCCTCGGCAAAGGGCGGCCGCTCGCGGCCGGGCGACGATTCGGCGCTTTCGACCATGGAGCGGATCGCGGTGTCCGCGCAAAAATGCTGGTTTTCCGGGAAGGATTCCGCCTTCAAAGGCCTGCGGCTGTCGCCGGAATTGTCGTCCCATTCCGGCAAGCCGCGTATCCTTGCGGTGCCGGGAAAGAACATCGGCGGCCTGCCGAAGCTGGTGATCGAGGCGACCGGCAACCCGGCAAGACTCTCCGCCTTCGGCCCGTTGATGGACGGCGAGCACGCCGCTCGCATCGAGAAGGACGTTCTGCGTTGGGCTGGCCGCGATGCCGTTTGCGCGAGCGCGGGTTAGTCGTCACACACTTGTCATGGTTGCAAAAGCGGGTTACGCGGCCACATGGTCCTGATTGATCGAATCCACTTCGGCAAAGTGCTGATCGCACTTGCCATCGCCGTGTTTGGCTGGGCGCTCTGGCTCACCCTCTACCATCCGGGCGAAACTCCGAAATATTTTGGCGAAGGCGAATTTATCGAGGACTTTCCAGCCGTCATCTATTTCGCGGTTGCCCCCGCGTTCCTGGCGTTTCCCTATTTCCAGAAGCGATTCAAATGGATCATTCCGGTGATTCTGGTGCTCATGGGCGCCCGCGAACTCGATATTCATGAACGGGTCACCGAGGGCGGGTTCCTGTTTTTCCCGGTCGGATTCAAGGCCAACCATCCCTGGCTTTACGCGCTGATTGAAACCAGCGCGGTAAGTATTGCCGCCGTTCTGCTTCTGGTGATGTTCTATGTCTATCGCAACGTCACTCGCCGTAACCTGGAACGGCGCGATCCGCACCAGTTCATGATGATCGCCGGTTGGCTGGCGGTCGGCGTGTCGATCGCGCTCGACGGACTGGCGAACAAGCTCGTGGATATGTTCGGGGTCGAATTGCCGCCCATGGCGGCATTTCTGTCGACTGTGATGGAAGAAACGACGGAATTCTTCATTCCGCTCTGTTTTGCCTTCGGCCTGTTTGCCTTTCATCAGGCGCGCCGCGCCGGGCGCTACGACCCGGCGGATCCAGCCTACGAGATCGGCTGAGCAAGGCGGGCGCGGTGCCGGCCTGCTTGAGTCAGGCGGCGTCCGAAACGGTGCAGGTCATGTCCTGGCCGCAACACATCGGCGACTTGATCTTGCCGTGGCCGTTCGGGCATTTCGAGATCTGCACCAGACTGCCGTCGTCACGCTTCAGATTGTCGTTGACCAGCGGCGCGTCGCATTTGGCGCAGGTCGCGTTGACGCTCATGCCGCAGACCGAGCATTCATAGGTTGCCATACCAGCGTCCCTCCGTGGCGAAATCCGTTGCAACCCTAGCAGCGCGGCGGGGAAAAGGACAAGCCGGCGAACTCGATCAAGGGCCGCCGGCCGGTCGATTCAGTTCAGCGTTTCGGTTCCGGCTATTCCCAGAACGGGCGATTGGCCTCGTGCATCGCCTCGGCGCGCGTGACGCCGATATCGCGCAGCATCTCGTCGGAAAGCTCGCGCAATTGGTGGCGCGTGCGACGCTTCAGCATCGCCTCCGAGAACCATTTTGCCGTGGCAACGGTGGAACTGGCCAGCCTGCCGACAAAATTGACATGAGCAGTCTGGGCTGTGTCGGCGGAAACCAGATTTGTACCGCCAAATGTATCAATTGTACCCATTTTTTCGTCCATTTCATGCAAGTGAGCGGTAAAGTTCATATGAATTGACAGGTACAATTTCGCAATATAGAAAATTGTCACCATGACAAATTGGCTTCCCACCCTTTCCAAGGGGTCCGGCCCCTACTATCTGCGACTGGCCGATCGCATCGAATCCGACATCGACGGCGGCACGCTGGTGGAAGGCACGAAACTGCCGCCGCAGCGAAACCTGGCCTTCGATCTTGGCGTCACGGTAGGCACGGTCGGGCGCGCTTATACGTTGTTGCGAGAGCGCGGTCTGGTCAGCGGCGAAATCGGCCGCGGTACCTATGTGCTGCCGCGAAGCGCGCCGGCGGCAATCGCCGAACCCGGTCCGGTCGAGCCCTATGGCGGCACCCGCCTGCTCGACCCGCCTTCGGGAAAATTGCGCTTCGACAGCACCGCCGCCCCCGATGTCGGCCAGGGCGCGGTCATCGGCGAGATCCTGGCCGCGATCGTGCGCGAACTGCCACGCGAAGTCACAAGCTATGCCCGCCGCTTTCCCGACCATTGGTTCCAGGCCGGCAGCCGCTGGCTTTCGCGTGGCGGCTTCACTCCGGAACCGGCCAATATCGTGCCGACGCTCGGGGCACATGCCGCCATCATCGCCGCGATTGCGGCGGCCACCGCCCCGGGCGACCACATCGCTTGCGAACCCTTGACCTATTCGCAGATCACCCGCGGCGGCGAACTGATCGGCCGGCGCGCCTGCCTGGTGGCGACCGACATAAACGGAATCGTGCCCGACGAATTCGAGCGCGTCTGCGCCCGCCAGCATCCACGCATGGCCTTCCTGATGCCGACCGCGCAAAACCCGACATTGGCTACCCTCGACGAGGGCCGGCGCCGGGCTATCGCCGAGATCGCCCGCAAATACAATGTCTGGCTGATCGAAGACGATCTCTACGGCGCGCTCACCGACGATGCGACCCCGGTTGTCGCCTCGTTTGCTCCCGAGCGCACCTTCTTTGTCGGCGGTCTTTCGAAATCGGTCGGCGCCGGCGTCCGCGGCGGTTGGATCGCCTGCCCGCCGCATTTCGCCCATCGCGTCCGCCTCGCCCACAAGATGGTAACCGGAGGCATGCCGTTCCTGCTCGCCGAATTGGGCGCACGGCTCGTGCTGTCGGGAGCAGCCGCCGACATCCGTAAGCGCTCGATTGCGGAAATCAACGCCCGCCTTGCGATCGCCGACCGCGTGCTTGCCGGTTTCGAGTTCCGACGCCGCGCCAATGTCCCGTTTATCTGGTTGGAGCTGCCCGAACCCTGGCTGTCGGGAACCTTCAAGAAGGCCGCCTTCGCCGAAGGTATCTTGCTCGACGACGAGGACGAATTCCGCGCCGGCCGCTCCGACCAGAGCTATCACCGTGTGCGCATCGGCGTTTCCTCAGAACGCGACCGCGCCGAGATCGAGCGCGGCCTGATGGCGCTCCGCCGTCTGCTCGACAGCGGCCGCTCGGGGTATGACAGTTTCATTTGACACCGGGCCGGCTTCCCACAGCTTTTCCCCCGGCACCTGCCCAAGTGGAGCCGCGGTTGTTGCGGTCACGACAGCGAGCCGCTAAGCGCTAACGCTGGACCGGCCGCGAATCCCCATGACCCTCCCCAACACGATTCCGATCACGCCCGAGCTCATCGCCACCCACGGCCTGAAGCCGGACGAATACCAGCGCATCCTCGATCTGATCGGCCGCGAGCCGAGCTTCACCGAACTCGGCATCTTTTCGGCGATGTGGAACGAACATTGTTCCTATAAATCCTCGAAGAAATGGCTGCGCACCCTGCCGACGACCGGGCCGCGGGTGATCCAGGGCCCGGGCGAGAACGCCGGCGTCGTCGATATCGGCGACGGACAATGCGTCGTCTTCAAGATGGAGAGCCACAACCACCCCTCCTATATCGAGCCTTACCAAGGCGCGGCGACCGGCGTCGGCGGCATCCTGCGCGACGTCTTCACCATGGGCGCCCGTCCGATCGCGGCGATGAACGCTTTGCGCTTCGGCGCGCCGGATCACGTGAAGACCCGGCATCTCGTTGCCGGCGTCGTTTCCGGCATCGGCGGCTACGGCAACTCCTTCGGCGTGCCGACCGTCGGCGGCGAGGTCAATTTCCACCCGCGCTATAACGGCAACATCCTCGTCAACGCCTTTGCCGCCGGCATCGCCAATACCGACGCGATTTTCTACTCGAAGGCTTCCGGCGTCGGCCTGCCGGTCGTCTATCTCGGCGCCAAGACCGGCCGCGACGGCGTCGGCGGCGCGACGATGGCTTCGGCCGAATTCGGCCACGACATCGAGCAGAAGCGCCCGACCGTGCAGGTCGGCGATCCCTTCACCGAGAAATGCCTGCTCGAAGCCTGCCTCGAACTGATGGCGACCGGCGCGGTCGTCGCCATCCAGGACATGGGCGCGGCGGGGCTCACCTGCTCGGCGGTCGAGATGGGCGCCAAGGGCGATCTCGGCATCGAACTCGACCTCGACAAGGTGCCGGTGCGCGAAGACGCGATGAGCGCCTACGAGATGATGCTGTCGGAAAGCCAGGAGCGCATGCTCATGGTGCTGCACCCGCAAAAGCAGAACGAGGCCGAGGCGATCTTTACCAAATGGGGCCTCGATTTCGCCGTCGTCGGCCGCACCACCGACGACCTGCGCTTCCGCGTGCTGCATCACGGCGACGAGGTCGCCAATCTGCCGATCAAGCAACTCGGCGACGAGGCGCCGCAATACGATCGCCCCTTTACCGAACCCGCCAGGCCGAGGCCATTCGACGCCGCCATCCTGCCGAAATCCGATCCGGCCGTTTTGCTGCTGCGCCTGCTTGGCTCGCCCAACCATTCCTCGCGGCGCTGGGTCTACGAGCAATACGACACGCTGATTCAGGGCAACAGCCTGCAATTTCCGGGTGGCGACGCCGGCGTCGTCCGCGTCGACGGCCATCCGACCAAGGCGCTTGCGTTCTCGGCCGACGTGACGCCGCGCTATTGCGAGGCCGACCCGTTCGAGGGCGGCAAGCAGGCGGTGGCCGAATGTTGGCGTAACCTCAACGCCGTCGGCGCCGATCCTCTCGCAGTCACCGACAATCTCAATTTCGGCAATCCGGAAAAGCCGGAAATCATGGGCCAGCTCGTCGGCTGCATCCGCGGCATCGGCGAAGCCTGCCGCGCGCTGGCCTTCCCGATCGTTTCCGGCAATGTGTCGCTCTATAACGAGACCAACGGCCGCGCGATCCTGCCCACCCCGGCGATTGCCGCCGTCGGCCTGATTGCCGACTGGTCGAAAATGGCCCGCATCGGCTTCGCGCGCGAGGGCGACGCGATCCTGCTCGTCGGGGCGCCGGACCGATGGGGAACCTGGCTCGGCTGCTCGGCGCTGCTCGCCGAATGCTTCGGCCACGAGGAAGGCGCGCCGCCGCCCGTCGATCTCGACCACGAAAAGCGCGTCGGCGATTTCGTCCGCGGCCTGATTCGGCAAGGCAAGGTGCAGTCGGTCCACGATTGCTCCGACGGCGGCCTGGCGGTTGCGCTCGCCGAAATGGCGATCGCCGGCAACATCGGCGCCACCGTCAACGCGTTACCCGACGCCAACCCGCTCGCCGTGTTTTTCGGCGAGGACCAGGGCCGCTATCTGCTCGCCGTGCCGCAATCCGAACTCGACGACATCCTCGCGCGCGCCAATGCGACGAACGTTCCCTGCGTGCGGATCGGCGCGACGGGCGGCTCGTCGCTGGCGCTCGGCGACAGCCGGCCGCTACCGATCGAGGAATTGCGCAATGCCCATGAATCGTGGTTCCCTTCCTATATGGAGGGAAAGGCGACCTGACGGACCTGTCCGTCTGTCCGGCCGCCGAGCGGATTGCGGCAAGGAGTATCCCGTCATGGCCATGTCGGCATTGGACATCGAAAAAATGATCAAGATCGCCATCCCCGACGCCACGGTCACCATTCGTGACCTGGCCGGCGATGGCGATCACTATGCGGCGGAAGTTGTCGCCGAGAGCTTTCGCGGAAAAAGCCGCGTGCAGCAGCACCAGATGGTCTACCAGGCCCTGAAGGGCAACATGGGCGGCGCGTTGCACGCGCTGGCGCTGCAAACCAGCGCACCGGAATAGGATCGGGTCGAGTCAAATCAGGATGGCAGAGCCGAAGAAGTACGGCCTGGCGCAGTTGCCGCCGTTGTTCACGCGGCCGCTGTGGCGCGACCGCTTTATCTGGCTGATCGTCTTTACCGTAGCACTTTGGGCGTCGGCGATCGGCTATTTCCTGCTGTAGGCCCCTTTAAAATCGCCAGAAACGGCGATATCTGCTAGAGCAAATCCAGGAAAAGTGGAGGCCGCTTTTCCGTCCGGATTTGCGCCGAAACAATGGCCTGGAGCCGCTTCGCGAATCCGTGAAACGCGAAACGGCTCTGGCTGAACCCGAAATTCCGGCCTTGCCCCGGAAACGCTGAGGAAAATACGATGGCCAGCATGCACGATTTCATCGACAACGAGGTCAAGTCCAACCCGGTCGTCCTGTTCATGAAGGGCACGCCGGATTTCCCGCAATGCGGCTTTTCCGGCCGCGTGACCCAGATCCTCAACTATCTCGGCGTCGATTTCAAAGGCGTCAACGTGCTCGCCGACGACGATTTGCGCCAGGGCATCAAGGATTACGCGAGCTGGCCGACCGTGCCGCAGCTTTACGTGAAAGGCGAATTCGTCGGCGGCTGCGACATCGTCAGCGAAATGTTCCAGTCCGGCGAATTGCAGGACCACCTCGCTAAGGCCGGCATCGCCACCAAGGCACCCGCCAAGGCGTGAGTTCGGGCGGGGCGGGCCCCCACCGGTTCAGCGCCCCGAGTGCGACCGCGGCGCGGATCAAAGCCTTGAACGCCTTCTCGTCGATTTTTTCGCCCTCGCGGATATCGAGGGCGCGACGCGTGCCGGCGTCGAGACTGGCGTTAAAAAGGCCGGAGGGATCGGCCCGTGCCTTGCCTGGCATACTCCCCTGCCTCGTCCCGCGTCTCGGCTGCCCCTGTTTTCCGTTGCGCCAATTGCTATACTCGTCTCATGGTCAAGACACTTGAACAAGCCATTGCCGAAGTGCAGCGCCTGCCCGCCGAGGATCAGGAGCAGATCGCGCGCACCCTGCTCTCGCATGTCGAGAAGCTGCGCGCCTTGCGCGCGGAAATCGACAAGGGCATCCGTTCGCTCGATGCGGGACAGGGAAGAGAGTCCGGCATCGACGATTTCATCCGGCAAAAGACCCGATAGATGGCAGAAGCCCGGCGCGCGGCTCTCTGGTCGCCCGAGGCGCTCGACGATTGAGAAAGGATTTGGGATTACTACGTCCGGGTCGCCGGCGGGCATACCGCAGAAAAGGTGCTCCGCGAGATGGCGAAAGTGATTGCGCTGATCGAACAGCATCCGTTTGCGGGTCGCGCGCGAGACGAGGTGCACCCGGGCCTGCATTCGTTCGCCGCCCCGCCTCACGTCGTCTTCTATCGTGGCGTCGATGACGCGCCGCAAATCGTGCGCCTGCTGGATGGACGGCAGGATGTCGAGGAGATATTTGCGCGCGGCGAGGAGTAACCGCTCCGCCCGCAAACGCGCGGCCTACGTTACGCGCCGCTGCGTCCGGCCTATCTACGCTACGCTCGCTGCCTTCCGCTAAGCCGCCACTACGCTGATGCGTGCCGCCGCGCGCGAGCGCGGCTTCTTGCGGATGACGATCTCGACGTCCCGGTCGAGCGCATTGAGCAGCATCATCAACCGCTCCACCGAAAATCCCTCGAGCTTGTAATTGCGCAACGCCGAGACCTTGGGCTGATTGAGCCCGAGCCGCGCAGCGGCGGCGGCCTGCGTCAGGCGCTGCGCATCCATGATCGTGTTCAGCGCGTAGGCGAGCCGCAGCTTGGTCTGCCGCTCCTCGGCGTCGGCAAATCCCAAATCCGCGAACACGTTGCCGCTGCCGCGAGTGATCTCCGGCACTTTACCTTTGCTAGCGCTCGCTCTTGCCATAGCGGGCCTCGTAATCCACGGAGCTTACACGCACAAGCGGTATCCGGATTGTGTGGCCCCCACCGTTCCCCTTTCAAATCCTCCGCATTGCACCGCAATACCGCCCGATTCGTCAGGCAAGGAGGGTTCCTTCGCGCGGCCAATCTGCTAACATGGCGGCGCGCAAGGAATGACCGGGAAAACCCCGGACGGCGTTTCCGTTCGGTATTCGTTAACGCCGGGTTGCCATAATGCCTCCAATGAGAGGCTTCCTTCGCGAGGCGAATGGTCGGGTGAGAAAAGGCGTGGTTCGAACCGCCGACAAGCAACGCAGCTTGCGCCGCATCGCGGCGATGGCGATCCTTGTTGCCGGCGCGCTCGCACTCGGCGCCTGCACATCGACCGGATCGTCGAGCTTCGGCAGCCAGCCCGTCCTGAAATCGGCGCAGACCGAGGCGATCGCGGACGAACGCACCGGTTCCGTTGTCCCGCTTGCCGAAAACGAGGCGCCTGAACCGGCGCCGGGGCAGGCATACGGCGACCCGATTCTGCAAGCAAATTCCCAGCAAGCAAATCCGCCGCGTATCGATCCGGACCAGACCGAGATTGCCGCTGTCGACGACAGCCATGCCAACCCGCCTGCCGGTCAGGCTTTGCAGCAGGCTTACCTGCCGCAGCCGCAGAACCAGCCGGTATCGAAAGACCGCACCATCGCCCTGGCTTCGCTTGCCGCCGGCGACGCCGCCGCGGTCCTCGCCTCGCAGGCCAGCCTCGCCTACGCGAGCGAGCCGGCCGAGGAGGCTGCCGAACAGCGCATCAATGCCCTGTATGGCCGCATCCAGCATGGCGAATGCAAGAGCGGCTGGGGTCCGAGGCCGATGACCGTCAACGCCAAGCGCATCGATCCGGGCCATCCCTATTACATGGAAATGCGCCTGCGCCACACGCCACCGCTTCCGATCGGCCATGTCTATATCGCCTACGGCCGCATCGACGCCGCCGGCGAGCCGGTCGACGAAAAACTGGTGATGCTGTCGCCGATCGGCGGCTATGCCGGTGCTGCCGTGGCAAGCGCCATACCGATGCCGGGATTGCTCACGCCGCACCCTGACGATTGCCTGATCAAGCCGATCGCCGCTTATCGCGTTTCGCTTTCGGCCAGCCAGTACGAACAACTGCTATTGGAAATCGGGCGCCAGAAGCAGAAGAAGCCGACCTATTCGCTGTTTGCCTACAACTGCAACATGTTCATGTCGGATGTGGCCAAATCGGTCGGCATCATGCCGCCGAAGAACATCTACAATCCGTCGCTGGTCTATTTCTACGAGATGATGGACCGCAACGAAGGCCGCAAGGTGCCAAGGGCGCCGGGCGCCGATCTGGAAATCGCGCAAGCCAGGCCGATCCAGCCCGTGAACTGACGACCGCGCCGGTTCCTTGGCCCGCAAGTTCTTGCGGATTTTTCCTCCACGCTACAATTGAAACGCGTTCCGTAATTGCGGAGCCGATGCTGAAACATTCCCCGCCTATCTGCCCGGTGTCGAAGCAATCACGGAGACTTGCAAGATGACACCGAACAAGAACTACCAGAAGCCCAGATACGATCGGGCGCGTTTCGTCGGCATCGACGCGATCTATCCCGTCGGCGCCGAAAAGGCGCGCGCGTTCATTCACCCCAACGCGGTGAAGATCTGGTCCGGCCGCATGGGCTGAACCTTTCAGCGTCAAGGGAGCCCGCGGCAAGCGGGTTCCCTGCGGCCCCTCTCAGCGGAAGATCCAGGAATCGAAAGCGAAGAACCCGAACTGGCGCGAGGCATGCGCCCGCTCGGCAGCAACGTCTGGGCCGGCAGCGCCATAAGCAAAAAACAGCGGCATCAGGTGCTCGTCGGTCGGGTGGTTTTCCCTGACAAACGGCGCTCGGTTGCGCCAGTCGAGAATGGCGGTTTCATCGCCATTGGCAAAGCGATCCGCGAACCATTCGGTGAAGTCGCGAACCTGGCGCGCCATCTCCGCGTCCGGCGCAACGCCGCCGCGCATCGCACCGAAAACCGCACGCAGATTGTGCGTGATATGACCCGAACCGACGGTGAGCACGCCTTCCTGGCGGAGCGTGCTGACCGCACGGCCCAGCGCAAAATGGTAGGCCGCATCGCGGCTCGGATCGATGGATAATTGCACGATCGGAATATCGGCCTTCGGGAAGGCGAGCAGCATCGGCGTCCAAGCGCCGTGGTCATAGCCGCGCTTCTGCGCCACGCGCGGTTTCATCTCGGCCACCTGCAATAGCGTCGCCACGCGCTTCGCCAGTTCCGGGGAACCGGGAGCCGGATAGACGATCCGGTAGAGTTCGGGCGCGAAACCGCCGAAATCGTAAATCATTTCCGGGGCCGGATCAGTGACGACCACCGGCCCGTCGGTCTCGAAATGCGCCGACATCAGCAGGATCGCTTTCGGCCGGCCGGTCAGCGCCGACAGGCCGTTCAAATAGTCGCGGGCTTCCGAAGGATCGGTGACGATGTTCGGGCCGCCATGAGACAGGAAAATCGTCGGCATTGCGGTGATCACGCCCGACGTCTTTTCGCCCAAAGCCGCAGCGGTCGTCGTGCCGGCCTTCGTTCGGCCGATTGTCGTCGATGCCATATTTGCCGGCCCTCTGGATCAGCAAGTGATATAGGGCTCCGTGACGGGTTTCACGAGGCGAACCGGCTCGACAGCCCGTTCGATTTTGCTGAACGGCGCGCCGGCGCGGCGAGGCGCATCCGTTTCAATCTCCGGCGACGGGCGCCTTTGGCGTCGATTGCGCGAATTGCGGGAGATCGTCGCCGATTTCGTAATAGTCGCCCTTGTCGGCGACAAAGATGTGCCTTTCCCCGGTGAGCCCGCTCGGCCGGTTGAACGCGCCTGCGCCAATCGAAGTCGTCGGCCGTCCGTCGAGTTGCCAGAACAGGTTCGAGCCGCAGATCGAACAGAAGCCGCGCCGCGCGTCGGCGGAGGAGCGAAACCAGCGGATATTGGCTTCGCCTTCGATTTCCAGCCGGTCGTCGGCGACGTTGGTGGCGGCGTGATAATGTCCGCTCTGGCGCCGGCATTGCGAGCAATGGCAATAGACGATGCCGCGCAACGGGCCTGTGGTGCGAAACCGCACGGCGCCGCAAAGACACTGGCCTGTTCGGTGATTTTCGCCATCGCGCGTGGATGTGACAGTCATGCAGCCATTCCTCCGATTGGAACGGCCATGTTTGCCGAATGCTCTGCAGCGTGCGCGACGAAATGCGTCGCGGCCGGCGCAATTTCCGCCAGCCGCGACAAATCTCGGACCGGAGGCAAGCGCCTCCCCCGACGCGCTCACTATTGCTTCATCGCTGCCTTGGACGCGGCGTCGAGATGCATGGAGCAATCCTCGGCCATGTTGGCGGCCATCTTTTCCTTGGCCATGTTGAATTCCATCATCGCCTTTTCCTTGTTGGCCGCCGGCGCGCCTTCGACCTCCTTCATCACCATGGTCATGGTGGCATCGTCGCACTTTTTCATTTCCTGTGCCGACGCCGCGCCGGCGCAAAGCATGGTTACCGCTACCGCGGCCACGAACGCACGAATCATCATTTCTGGTACCCCTCGGTTAGTCGCCGCCTGAAATGCGGACGACCAAACCGTGGCATGGCGGTTGCAACACGCCCCACACACGAACGCGTCAAGCACGCGCTCGTGAACTTTCGTGAAGTCGAATGTGCCGTCAGGCGATCGCGGCGGCCTGCTCCGCCTTTGCCTGGTCCGCGCGCAAAAGCTCCGCGATCAGGAACGCAAGCTCCAGCGCCTGGCTGGCGTTCAGCCGTGGATCGCAATGAGTGTGGTAACGGTCCTTCAGGTCCTCGTCGGAGACCGCGCGCGCGCCGCCGGTGCATTCGGTGACATCCATGCCGGTCATTTCGAAATGCACGCCGCCAGGATAGCTGCCCTCGGCCCGATGGATCGCGAAAAACTCCTGGACTTCGCGCAGCACCTTGTCGAACGGCCGCGTCTTGTAGCCGGTCGCGCTGGTGATCGTGTTGCCATGCATCGGATCGCAAGACCACACCACATTGCGGCCTTCGCGCCGCGCGGCGCGGATCAGTCTCGGCAAATTCTCGCCGATCTTTCCCGCGCCGAAGCGCGCAATCAGCGTCATGCGGCCGGGCTCGTTTGCCGGATTGAGGATGTCCAGCAGCCTGAGCAGGCCGTCATCGGTCAGCGACGGACCGCATTTCATGCCGAGCGGATTCTTCACGCCGCGGCAATATTCGACATGGGCATGATCGGGCTGCCGTGTGCGGTCGCCGACCCAGATCATGTGGCCGGAGGTCGCATACCAGTCGCCGGATGTGGAATCGACGCGCGTCATCGCCTGCTCGTAGCCGAGCAGCAGCGCCTCGTGGCTCGTATAGAAGTCCGTCTCGCGCAGGCGCGCATAATCCTCGGCCGTAAATCCGATGGCGCGCATGAAACGCAACGTCTCGGTCAACCGGTCGGCGAGTTGGCGATACCGCTCCGATTGCGGCGAGTTCTCGACGAACCCCAGCATCCACTGGTGTACGTGCTCAAGATTGGCATAGCCGCCCTGCGCAAACGCGCGCAGCAGATTGAGCGTCGCCGCGGATTGCCGATAGGCCATGATCTGGCGCTCCGGGTCGGGAAACCGCGATTCCGGAGTGAACTCGATGCCGTTGACGATATCGCCGCGATAGCTCGGCAATTCGGTATCGCCCTGCTTCTCGACGAGCGAGGAACGCGGCTTGGCGAACTGTCCGGCGATGCGCCCGACCTTCACGACCGGTTGGGCGGCGGCGAACGTCAGAACCACCGACATCTGCAGGAACACGCGAAAGAAATCGCGGATATTGTCGGCGCCGTGTTCGGCGAAGCTTTCGGCGCAATCCCCGCCCTGCAGCAGGAAAGCCTTGCCTTCGGCGACCTGGGCAAGGGCCTTCTTCAGCGCCCTCGCCTCGCCTGCAAAAACCAGCGGCGGAAAGCTCGCAATCCGTTTTTCGACGACTGCGAGCTTATCGGCATCCGCATATTCGGGCATCTGGGCGATCGGTTTGGACCGCCAGGAATCGGGTGTCCACTTGGCCGGCACGGCGCTTTTTCCTACGCTACCTCAAGAAGGCGGCCTTATAGACCCATGCCGCGGTTGCGTCACGCGGAATTCCCGCCATTCCGAAACACCCCGGCGCCCGCAAGCCTGCGGTCGAATTCTACGGCAATTTCCGGGGCAATCTTCACCGCGCGCGGATAGCGCGGCGCATCCCGGTCCACGATCAGCGGTCGGTCGAACCCGACCGTGGTGGCGAAGAACCGGTCGAGGCCGGCCTCGCCAAATTCGTTGAGGAACCCGACCAGAACCGCATCGAGATAGCTCTGCAACAGCATGGACGGCTCGCTTTCCTGCGGCTGCGGCCGTCCGACATAGACGTACAGATCGTCGGGCAGGTCGATGCCGATTTCAGCCGATGGCAGAACCAGATCATCGCGACCGATGCGCACCCGCTCATAGCGCTCCTCGCGCTTGTCCAGCACGGCCAGGTTTTCGATCCGCTCCAGGATCAACATTCCGTCGATCTCGAATTCGTCATGGCGATGTACCGACAACAGCGCGACCTGCTGGCCGGACGCCGGCTGAACATCGGTTCCGCGCGATTGCCAATGCCGCCGCCAGCCGCGCAACCTTGCCGGAACGCAGGCGAGATAGTCGGTGCGCAGCGTCTGGCGATTGACGAGCGAACCGTAGCCGAAACAGGCGAAGGCATTGCCGTTCATGCATAAACCCGAAATTTGACCGCCGTATTCTATACCTGCATATGAGGATTGCGCGGCAATGCGCGCCGAAGATAGTGGGCAAGAGAGAACCGGCGGATGGAAGATATCCGATTTTACACCGAAGACGGGTTTCATCTTGCCGGAACGCTGTTCGAATCGACCCAAGGCCCTGCCGCCGACGGACCGGTAATTCTGATTTCGTCGGCGACGGCCGTGCCCCGGCGCTTTTACAGGAACTTCGCCCAGTATATCGCCGACAACGGCGCCCGCGCGGTTTTGACCTACGACTATCGCGGCGTCGGAACCCGGCTGACGCGCGCGCAGTCGCGAAAACTCAGGATGTCGGACTGGGCGGTCCAGGATTTCCCTGCCGCCGTGCGCGAATTGCGCCGGCGCTATCGCGAAGCGTCCCTTGTTGGGCTTGGCCATTCGTTCGGCGGCCAGGCGCTCGGGCTGTCGGGAGTGGCCGACAAATTCGCGCGCTACATGACCATCTCGGCCGGTTCCGGCTATCTCGGGTTCACCCGCGAAGCCGCCCGGCTCTGGCGCGGCATGAACCTGGTCGCCTATCCGCTTGCCTTCGTTCTCGGCCGCGTCCCGCATTGGGCGGGAATTGGCGAATCCCTGCCCTTCGGCGCCTTCAATCAGTTGCGGCGCTGGTGCAACTCACCCGACTATTTCTTCTCCGATCCGAGCGTTCCCCAGATCGTGCGCTTCGCCGATGTGCGCACGCCGATGATGGCCGTGGGCTTCGAGGACGATCCCTGGGCGACGCGC
>Ga0214472_10000884_pt1 | contig 35605 bp, 24 predicted proteins | sample RVTome_6_FD_207662 | JGI IMG/M metagenome (GOLD analysis project Ga0214472, IMG submission 207662) | Soil microbial communities from uranium-contaminated site in the Upper Colorado River Basin, Wyoming, United States - RVT140D175 | ecosystem: Environmental > Terrestrial > Soil > Contaminated >...
GTGAACCATGCGGCAATAGCACACACCCGAAGGCGGCCAATGCCAGTTGGTACTATATATGGAAGTACAACCCATGTCAATCACTATTGCACCTGACAGAGTCGTTCTTGAACGGGCTAAAGCCCATTGCCTCAAGGCGCAATTTCTGTAAGGGCATTTCATTGAGCCTTGAGGCAATGGGCTTCAAACCAATCTAAAATCGCGCCATTCTCCCCCGGCGGATAGGCGTGACCGAAATCGGGAATTTCGTGATAGTTGACGTCGTGTCCCCATTCGCTTAAGTTGCGTTGCACGACCCGAATAAAATGGATTGGAAAGAGCTGGTCTTGTTCGCCATGGGCGATATAGACTGGTAACTTACTGGCTTTGGGGTCGCGGTGATGGGGCCGCAAAATGCCGGCGATGACGGCCAGGCCGGCAAAGCGCCCGGGATGCATAAAACCCACTTCATAGCCAAAAGAGCCCCCGTCCGACAGCCCGGTTAAGAGGACGCGATGGGGATCGATGGGGTAGCGCGCTTGCATATCGTCGAGAATGAGGAGCATCGAGTCGATATCCCAAGCGTGCCAGGTGGGACCGAAAGATTTGGCGCTGATGAGCAAATAGCCACGGCTTTTGGCATAGGTGAGCCAGGTCCAAAGAAAATCCTCGTCGTTGCCGCTGACGCCGTGCATCGATAAAATCAAGGGCCATGGCCGGTCGGGCTGGTAATATTCCGGTACATAAGCCGAGTACGCGCCGCGATGGCCGTCGATCTCATAGCGCGCCATGCCGCTGTCGGGGTGGGCCTCGGCGGGGTCGCAGGCCGTCGCGTCGGCCTCCTCCAACAGCCAGTAGCGCTGCCACGTCGGGAGGTGGTGGCGGACCGGGTACATCAAGTACTTGATTTGCGAAATCAAGCGGCGGAAAAAGAAAAACACCCCCATGTCGAATTGCCCCGGCATCTCTTTGAGGACTTGGAGAATATGATGTTGCAGGCCAATCCCGCGCCGCAAGGCGTCATGTGGGGTGGCGGCCCACGCCGGTGGGGTCAGCTCGGCCAGGCGTTGGGCATCGGCCATGGCCGAGGGGGCAAAAGTCGCTTCGGTGCTCTGCCGGTACTCGGCCAGGCGTTCCCGCGACCGCAATTGGTACCAGAGCGTGCCGTCGAGGGCCCTGGTAAACTGGCATAGCCGATCGCCGACTGCAGCGAGTTCGGCGCGGTAGGCGTCGTCGGAACAGGGCTCGACCTCAGCCTGGGGAAAGCGTTGTAAATGCGTGTTCAAGTAGACATGCATGGAGGACAGAAACATCTCGCGCTCGGCGATCCATTCGTCTGACATCGCGCCAAGCTGGTCCAACCGCCAGGGTTTGTCCGTCATGATGATGTCTCCATGCCGTAAATTGTGATGATGAGAAGGCAGACGTGCAATGCTATCCTAATGTAAGGGTGAGGGAGTGTCAAAGCTGAGATAGCGGCCGGGGACCTGGGTGGCCGGCGGGATCGGAGACTAAGACCAAGATGAATGATTTAAATAAAGCACTAGACCCGGAGCGGGTCACTATTATTTTGGTGCGGCCGCAGAGCCCGGGGAATATCGGGTCGACGGCGCGGGCCATGCGGAATATGGGACTACATCGCCTGGCCCTGGTGGCGCCCGAGCGCTTTCCCCATGGCGAGGCCCGTATGATGGCCTGCGGGGCGGAGGGGTTGTTACACGAGGCTGAGATCTACGATTCCGTGCCCGCCGCGATTGCCTCGTGTCACTGGCTCATCGGCACCTCTGCCCGGCGGCGGCGGTATCGCCACGTGCCGCTCACCCCGGTGCAACTGGCGCAAAAATTGCCCGTGCTGTGTCAGGATCACCACGTCGGCATTTTGTTCGGTCCGGAAGATGCTGGATTGACCACCGATGAACTCAACCTCTGCCACGATTGGGTGGTGATTCCCACTGCCACCGAGGCGACATCGCTCAATCTGTCACAAGCGGTGATGGTGATTTGTTATGAGATCATGTCCCAGCGCACCGAGCCCGCGCCTGCCGACCTTCCGGCCCTCGCCTCCATGGCGGAAACCGAGGCGATGTACGAACATCTGCGCCAGGCATTTACCCTGCACGGGTTTCCCACGCACGACGCGGTGGACCGGATTTTAATCGGGCTGCGCCGCATCTTCGAGCGCACGAAGCTGGAGCGCCGCGATGTACGCTTGGTGCGCGGTATCGCCCGACAGTTGGGATGGGCGATGCGCCATCCTATTACGCTGCCGCGTGAGCCGGTGACGCTGCCGCGTGAGCCGGTTACGTCGTCACGCGCACCTGATGACACCGCACCTCCGGGCTAACCACCTGTGACTGCAACGTGGGCGAGAGGATGGCGCGCGACTGGGTCGAGGTGCCGGTGAGCGCTTGCAGCAGTCGTGCTAAATTGGCTTGCAACCGCATGGCGCCCGGCTGCAGCGGTTGGGTGAGTTGACCGTGTTGGATGTGAAACGATGACCCGATGATGCCGCAGGTGAAATCGCCATTTTGCATGGGCCCCTGCGGCGTTGGCATCCACAACCGGCCAATATAAATCCCTTCCGACACTGGCGCGAGCAAGGTGTCAAAATCAACCGCTTCGCCACTGGTTAAGATCACATTCGTCGGAAAAATCCCCGTTCGCATATTAAAACTTTGATGGGCCAAGTGATGGCGCATGCCGTTGCGTGGCACGAGAAACGGAAAGCGCGAGGCGTACGTCTGGACATGATACGAATCCGCCAGAAAACCGGCAACGCGGCCCGCGGTAATGAGCGGGGTAGAGCCGGTTGGCAGCCCTTCGCCGGTGGTCGCGCGGCTGCCCAGCATGCGAGGCCGCCGTCCGTCATCGGTCACATGCAGCCAGGAAGGGGCGATCAGTTGCCCATACGCGTCTGAAAACGGGCTGGCGCCAGCGGCAATGGTGTCCATGCTCAGGGCGGGAATGAGTAGATCGTAGAGCAGATCGGCCATGGCCTCGGCGCTGAAAATGATGGTATAGTCACCGGCTGGCAAGATGATGGATCGGTGGGCTTGCATGGCGCGCCGGGCGGTTTCAGCGCCCGTGTCGTAGGGTGAAAAATCCTGTAAATGCGTCGAGAAACTGCAACTCGCGCCGTGGCTCAGGGCTCCGCTCAAACCGGCTTCCACACGGGTTTCCATCTCGACCACCATGGCTGTGGCGGTGTTGCTTGCCAGCACGCCGCGTGTGTTGCCGATCATGGCATACTCTTGGCGGCAGGTAATTTGCCCCTGGACGTGCAACTGGGCGACAAACCCGTCATGGCGTAGGGTGGTCAGCGCGCCGTCGAGCGCTTCCGTGGCAAAGCCCTGCATATCCTGTAGCGGCAGGCGAATCACCTCAGGATCAAAAAACGGTGTGGTCTCCGCCGGCAAAGGGATGCGGTCTGGCAACTGAAACGCGGGCCCCGGCTGCACGCTTTGCTTGGCATTGGTGAGCGCTTGTTCAATGCCATCCACCGTCAAATCATCGCTTTCGCTGCCAAAGCCCACCCGTCGACCATCCTGATCCTCAACGATGACCAATATGCCAATGCCAAGCATGACGTGTGACCGTGGCGTCATCATGGCATCGTCCGGTTGATCGGCGCCGTGTTGAAACGGCACCACATTTTGCTCACACCAGGAGGCGCAAACCTCAGCCTCCACGATGGTGGGATCATTCTCGATGGCATCGAGAGCGAATGAGACGCACAGGCGCAAGTCTTGCAGATCAATGGCTTCATAGCTTTCCACGATATTGCTCCATGGGGTCAAATCTAGTATTATATCTATTTCTTTGCCTAAAACTATATAATACTAGATTTGACCCCTTAGTAGAAAATCTTGTCCCGCGTGTGGCGCTCGATGTCGGCTTGCGACATGCCGAGTAGCTCGCCGTAAACGTAGGCGTTGTGCTCGCCGAGGCATGGGGCCGGCTTGAGCACCGCCGGGGTGGCCGACAGGCGGAAGGCCGGCCCCATGTAGTACGTGAGTCCGGTGACCGGGTGGGTGAGCCGGTGGTAGTGACCCCGATGGCGCAGTTGCGGATCATTTTCCAAAAGATCTTGGGCATGTTGCACGACGCCTGCGGCGACGCCTGCGGCTTGCAACTGTGCCATGACGGTTTTCGGCGGGTGTTGGGCGGTCCACGACGCCACGTGGGCATCGAGCGCGTCAAGGTGTTCGAGACGCCCCAGGAGGGTTTGAAAACGTGGCTCTTGCGCCCATGACGGATGCCCGGCTACACGGCCGAGACTCTGCCACTCCTCGTCCGTGAAGACGGCGATGGCACACCACCGATCGTCGCCCTGACAGCGATAGATGCCGTGTGGCGCGGCCGTGGCCGAACGGCCGCCGGTGCGGGATTGGACGCGGCCGTTGACTATCGCATCCATCACGGTGGGCCCGAGGGTCGAGACCATCGCCTGGTACTGTGAGAAGTCGATGTGTTGGCCTTTGCCGGTGCGTTTGCGGTAGAGCAGGGCGCTGATGATGACCGAGGCGATAAACATCGGCATGACAAAATCCGGATAATTGACGCTGGTGCCGAGCGGGTAGCCGTCCGGGTAGCCGGTGAGGTGATTGATGCCGGCGAGGGCTTGCAGATTGTAACCGAACCCGAGATAGTCGGCATGTGGGCCGGTGTGACCCTGCTGTGAGGCATTGATGACAATGAGGTCGGGCTTGATCTGCATCAAGTCGTCGTAGTACAGGCCCCATTTGCGCATGGCCCGGCGCGTAAAGCTATCGATCACCACGTCGCTAATGGCCACCAGCCGCCTGGCGATCTCTATGGCCTCGGGGTGGTTCAGGTTCAGGGTGATGCCGCATTTGCTGCTGTTAAAATCATTAAAAAAGCCGCTGCCATTGAGGTCCGGCGTGTAATCCCGGAAATGCCCGCTACCCAACACGCGGAGGGCATCAAGGCGCTCATGCGATTCGACCCGGATGACTTCGGCGCCGTGATCGGCGAGCCATTTGGTGCCGATCGGGGCGGCGCCGAACCACGAAAAGTCGAGTACTCGAATGCTGGTCATGGCCTGTGGCGTCGTCATACACAAGCTCCTTCTCTTAGAGTATGCCGCCGGCTCGCAGGGCAGATAAGGCGTCGCGGCTGAGGCCGAGTTCCCGCACGTAGATGGCCTCGTTGTCTTCGCCGAGCGAGGGGGCCCGGTGCCGCAAGCGCCAGGGCGTCTCGGAGAGCCCGTACGGGGCGCCGGGGTAACGCACGGTGGCACCCAATTCCGGATGCTCGACCTCGACAAAAAAACCGCGTGCCTGAAGTTGCGGGCTGTCAGCGAGATCCTGGGGCGTGTTGACCGGCGCTAGGGGTAGCCGGCGCCGCTGGGCTTCCGTGTAGATGGCCTGTTTGGTGCGGGTGGCGAAAAAGTCGCACAGGGTTTGATACACCACGTCTTCGTGCTCGAACCGGTAGTAATCGTCAGTAAATTGCGGGTCGGCAATCGCGTCGCCCTCACCTTCGTCCCGCAGCCATTCCACCAGGCGTGGCCAGCCCATGCGGCTCGTCCCGAGCACGGCAATAAAGCCATCCAGACAGGGCAAAATATACGCCGAGGCTTGCCGCCGGTGCCCGGTTCGGGTGCGGATTTCGCGGTTGAAATCAAACGTCTGATGGCTGGTTTCCAGGGTGTTGGCCACAGCGGCTTGCATCGACACATCGATATGCTGCCCCTGGCCGGTCATCTCCCGGTGCCAAAGCGCGATCAGCGTGGACATGGTGCCGTTTAATGCCGCCAGCTGATAGCCCTGCTCGCCGCCTGGCGGCACGGGGGGTCCGTCCGGCTCGCCGCACAGATAGGTCAAGCCACCCATCGACAGCCCAATGATATCCGAGGCTTTGTAGTGACGATACGGGCCCTCGCGGCCAAAGTTGGTGATCGAGGTCATGATCAAGTCCGGTTTCAGGGCGCGCAGGTGCTCGTAATCCAGACCGAGGCGATCGAGTTCGCCAGGGATAGACGTTTCGACCAAGACATCCGCGGTTTGCACGAGAGATTTGAATAGAGCTTGTCCGTCTGGGGTCTCGAGATTGAGGGTCACGCTGCGCTTATTGGTATGAAAATACCAGAAGTAGAGGCTTTTTTCCCGGTCGGGCTGATCGTGATAAAACGGGCTTCGAGAACGGGCCGGCGAGCCTTTTGGCGGCTCCACGACAATCACCTCGGCGCCGAGATCGGCCATGAGTTTGGTGCACAGCAAGCCTTTTTCGTCGCACATGTCGAGCACGCGATACCCGCTGAGCATGGCTTTTGGATCGTTGTCGTGAGCGGGGTTGTCATCATGGGGCGCAGCCGGCATTATGTATCCTTACACGCGTCTTGTGTTTGCTGTTCTCTTACCGTGCATCGTATCACACTCTGTGAGTGGGTTCCTCTAGAGATGGGCCTGTAGAGATGAGTAAGTCGGGCGAGATGAACGAGCCGAGCTTTTACGAGCGAGTCTATGACGTTGTCCGTCGGGTCCCCCCCGGCTGGGTGGTCACCTATGGGCAAGTGGCGGCGTGCCTGGGCGCGCCGAGGTCGTCGCGTGCGGTGGGCTATGCCCTGCGGGCACTGGCGGCGGGCAACGATGTGCCGTGGCATCGCGTGGTGAATCATCGCGGCCAGATCAGCCTGCGCTATCCGACGGAGAGCCCGATGTTGCAACGGCTGTTGCTTGAGGATGAGGGGGTTCGCTTTGATACGCAGAGCCGCATCGATTTAACCACCTACCGGTGGCATCCTGAAGAAGCCGGGACGTAGAGACATTCCGGCAATCTTGCAGGCTCGGTCATGGTTTCTCCGCCGCACACGCCTCGTACAATTGCTTCGCCTCTTGCAGGTCCGGCGTCTCCGCGCCCTCGGTGAGCTCTTGGCAGAGCGTGCCGAGCAGGCGGCGAGCTTGCTGCAGTTGGCCCTGACGCTGCCAAAACCGTCCCAGACTGACGCTGGCCCGCAACTCGAGCGCTTTGGTGCCGCGTTGTTTCGCCAGATCGACAGCGCGGCGCAGGCTGGCTTCGGCGAGCGCCACATGGCGCTCGCTATGTGGCCACAGGTAGTCGCCTTCAAGGCGGTATAACTCGGCTTCCCACCAACACTCGCCGGTCTGGTGGACCCGGTTCAACGCCTCCGCCAGCACGCGCCGTCCGGCTTCCAGTTGATGCATCTGTCGGTGTCCCTCCGCCACCATGGTGAGGAAATAGGGAACGTGCAGTTCGGCCCCGGTGGCGCGATACGCCTGCAGCCCCGCCTGCATCTGCTCAAGACCGGTGGCGGGATCGCCTGAGGCGGCAATGGCCCAACCCCGCAGAATCGTGCCCGCGGCGGTGAAATAGGCAAAACCTTGCTCCGACGCGAGTTGGATGGCCGCTTCGGACAAGGTGAGGACGGTGGACCACTGACGGCGAAATTGGTACAAGACGGCGGCATGTACCAGGGCGAACGTTTCGCTCATGGGGTGTCGCAATTCCCGCGCCAGGGTCAGCGCCGCTTCGGCCTGAGCCGCCGCACGGTCGCTGTCACCGCACATCCACAGATAAAAGGCGTGGTAGGTCATGCAACCCACGCGGGGATGATGCATGTCACGGTAGCTGTGCCTGCGCTCTTCTTCCTCGATCGCCAATCCCCGGTCGATGTGCGTTTTGGCCGTTTTGAGCTCGCCCTGAATAAACGCGAGCATCGCCATGGCAAAATGGGCGCGCTGTAATGATAGGGCGTGGTTGAGGCGTTGGGCAATATCCAGCATCTGCTCACTCATTGCATGCGCCCGCTTTAAGTCCACATGCACCAACCGCAGTCCCCACAACCCCCAAAGGGTGACAAATTGCTGTGACAGATCCCCAACGCGCTCACAGAGCATTTGCGCCTGGGTATACGCCGCTTCAACCTCGGGTGAGGCATAGCCTTTGATCGCCATCAGGGAGGGGCCGAGGCAGATATGAAATGCCAGGGCTTGTTGAGACCTCTCTCGTGTTTCCGGCAGGGTGCTGAGGAGGTCGAGTCCTCGGTTGAGGTGGGCAATGGCCTCGACATAAGCGGACTGCGCCATGGCGTGGCGACCGGCGCGGTACCAGGTGGCAATGGCTTGGTCCGTCATCTTGGCCCGCGTATAGTGGTGAGCCAAGAGTTCCGGTTGCGCCGCGACCGTCTCCGGTAGCTGGGTCTCGAGAACGTGGGTAATGCGCTCATGTTCTCGTTGGCGGGTGTGGTCCAGCAAGGATTGATAGGCCACTTCCTGAATGAGGGCGTGTTGAAAGGTGTAAGCGTGCTCCGGCACATCGCGTCGCACATGAATAAATTCGGCGGTTTGCAAGGCCATGAGATACGCGTTGAGCTGGTCATCCGGCAAATTGGCGAGCCGGCTCAACAACGTGTAGGGGAAGTCCTTGCCAATGACTGCAGCGGTTTGTAACAACTGTTTGACCGGCGGGTCGAGCTGGTCGATGCGTGCGGCCAGTACCGCTTGGATGGTCTCGGGGATCGCCTGGGGGGCTGTCGCATGGCGCCGCTCGGCCATGACCCGCGCCAACTCTTCCAGAAAAAACGGGTTGCCGTCCGCTTTGGTCAGGATGTCAGGGGCGAGGTCGCCCGCTTTTGGGGTGTTGCCGAGAGCCTCCTGCATCACCCGAATACTCGCCGGGCGGGGCAAGCGCGTCAGCGCAATCTGGGTGGCATAAGATTGGGTCATCCACTGCGGTTGATAACCCTGCCGGTAGGACGTCAGCAGCAAGATGGCGGTACCTGCCATATGTTGTACCAGCGAGGTCAGAAACTCTTCCGACGTGGCATCCACCCAGTGTAAATCCTCCACCACGATGACCAGGGGATGGCGTTGACTGCGGCCAATGCAGAGCTGGCGCAGGGTGGCAAACGTGCGGGCTTTAATGGCTTCCGGGCTCAAGTTGGCCAGGGCTGGCCGATCGCCCGGCACATTGAGCAGGTGCATGAGATAGGCCACTTCTTCAGCGCTACCCATGCCGGCGTGTTGCAACGACATTTTGACTTTGTGCTCGATCGCCTCGGGCGGATCGGCCTCGGCGAGCCGCCAAGTTTGCCGTAGGGCATCCCGCAAGGGCAAGTAGGGGGTGACGTCGCCGTAGGAGACGCAGTGCCCCTCACTGTAGAGGGTCACGCCGTTGCCGAGTTGGCGCCGAAACTCATAGAGGAGGCGGGATTTGCCCATGCCGGGTTCCCCAACGATGCCCACGACCTGCCCGCGGCCGGCCCGCACGTTGTCTAAAAGGGCATTGAGGAGTTCTAACTCCCGCTGTCGTCCCACAAATGTGCTCAAGCGCTGCCGTCCCCATCGGGAACGCGACGAGTAACGCCATTGGTAGGCCATGACTTGATACGTTTGCTCACCCCCTCGCATGCCCCGGACGGTCCCTGTCGGTTCGAGGCGCACCATGTCTTGGACGTGTGGCATGGTCGCCTCACTCACGAGGATGGTGGCGGGCATCGCCTGCTGTTGGCACGCAATGGCCCAGTCATTGATCCCTTCGATCGCGGTAGAGGTTAAATGGCCGGCATCCCTCACCCGACCGACCAGGACCCGTCCGGTATGCAGGCCGATGCGGATGGCCAATGGGCTGCGGTCTGCCGACACTGGCAGACCGATTTGCAGCTTAAACTGCCGTTGGATGGCCAATGCCGCCAACACCGCGCGCCGAGGGTGATCTTCATGCACCGTGGAGGCGCCAAATAGGGCAAAAAAGCCATCCTCAAGGAATTGGGTAATCGTGCCGCCGTAGCGTTCGACCTCCGGCAGCGCCAATTCAAAGAGCTGCCGGATAATACCGTGAAAGGTGTCCGGTTCGGTCGCCGCCAAGTGCCGAGCCGTCTCGTCTAAGGCACAGGACAAAGCGGTGACGGGCTTGCGTTCACTGGCGATGTGCTCGTGGCCAAGCGCCGATTGTAGCAGCGCGCGCGGAAGGCTGGGGGGAGCACCGATAGAAGCGGCCAGGCGCCAGCCACACGCCGGACAAAAAACGGCCTGCGGCGGCACCTCTTGCCGGCAGGACTCACAGAGGCGCGTGGTGGGTGCGAGGCCGGCAGGTCCCGGGGACCCCTCACCCACCTCCGACATAAAGCGGTAGCCGCGGCTTCGTAAGGTTTTAATGACTCTCTGTTGACTGCCACTATCACCCACCGCTCGGCGCACGGCCATGATGGAGCTGTTGAGGGTGGCTTCGCTGACGTTAGCATCGGGCCATAATTGTTCGAGGAGTTCATCCTTGGTGACGACCCGATCGCGATGTTTGATGAGATATAGGAGCAAGTCGAAGACTTTGGGCTCAAGCCGCTGGATCTCACCAGCGTTGGAGAACGTGTATACGTCGGTATTGAGTTCGCAATCCTCAAAGCGATAAATCATGGGTCAACCCTCTCCTCCACCCCGCAAATTCCGTTGATGACACACTGATACCAAGGAGATGAAGTGCCTTTCTAGGCTTTGAGATCAATCGAGATGTAGAAGTCCCAACCGCAAGATAACATATTTTGAAGACGAAAGCATAAGGCTTAGGTTAAGGATTATGTGATGATTTTTTAAGGAACTTGTGAAAAGTGTAGGGCTACAGCGCTGCGATAAACGTCTGCGCCATATCTGGTCCCGAGGTACGGTTGAGAGAGGGATTGATTTTGAGCGTGAAACTCTGACCGTGCGAGGTGGATGGCAAGTGAATATGGTGTTGAGAGAGCTGCTCCCGGAAGGCATCGAGGTCTGCGGTGTCCACGTGCAGCTTGACAATATGGGTGCCATTGGGAATGTATTCAACCTGAAATCCGGGGTGGGCGTCCAAACGCTGAAATAAATCTTCCGCTTGCTGCCAGGCGGCTCGGTAGTCGTCTAGAAAATCGTCGGCAAAGTGCAGGGCCACGGCCGCGCCAGGCCACACCTGTGGCAGGCCGCCGCCGAACATGCGGCGCACGTGAGTGATGCTAGGGATAAAGCCTAGGCGATGCGAGCCTTTATCCCCATTGCGCCTAGTCTTCGATGACCAATCGGGTGTTGCCGCAGGGGATGTCTGCCCGCAACTCCACGCCGGCCCGCTCCTCTTGTAACAGGCGGACTTTGCTGGTGGGATCGCCGCCCCAGCCTCGGTTCATCGCCTCGATCAGCTCTTGCTCGGCCAGGGTGGCCAGAGCCATCGGCACATCGAACTCACGGGCCAATTGGGTGGCCAAGCCGACGTCTTTGCGCATCAGCCCGGTGGCAAAAAAGCCTTTGGCCCAATCCGGTTCAAAATCGCCACTAAACCAGGTTTCCGGCAGCCGGTGGATGCCGCCAGCGCCACGGCCAAAGGCACCGCGTCGGGTGGTCTCCCACATCGCCTTGATGTCCGCACCGGCCTTCGCCCCTAGGGTGAACAGCTCGGCAATGGCTTGGCTGGTGATGGCGGAAATGCAGTTGTGGACTAGCTTGCAAACCGACCCCGCACCGATGGCGCCGCAATAGACGACATTGTCCCCAAAGTCGTCGAGCAGGGGCTTGACCCGTTGATAAATCGCCTCGTCGCCGCCCACCATAATGGCGAGGAGACCCGTGCGGGCGCCTATCACACCGCCACTGACGGGGGCATCTAGCATGTGGATGCCTTTTTCCTGCAAAACCCCATGTAGCCTGCGGACCAGAGTGGGCGAGTTGGTGCTGAGATCGATATACACGTCTCCCGGGCTGAGGCCGGCCAGGACGCCTTTGTCGCCCATGACCACCGCTTCCATTTCAGGCGGTCCGGGCAATGAGGTAAAGGTGACCTCGCTTTGCGCCGCGACTTCTTGTGCGGTGTCAGCCCATGTCGCCCCCTCTTCGAGTAGCGGGCTGGCCGCGTCCCGGCGAAGATCGTTCACCACGAGCTTATGGCCAGCTTTGAGAATGTTGTTGGCCATGCCAAAGCCCATATTGCCAACGCCGATAAAACCGATATCCATGTGGTCCTCCTATCCTACTTCTCTATCCAATCACAGATCGCATTGTATGTCATTGAGCCGTTGTTGTACGCCGATGGCGACGCAAAAGCAAGCTCACTTGCATCCCGCACGTCGCCTGAAGACCGAAATTACTGAATCTGCTCCACCGCCTCGCGGTAAATGCGGCTCTGGTGGTCGGTGGTCGGCTCCGTCCATGGGGGTTGAACGAGCGGTGGCCGTGGCTGGTCGTGCCGGTGTTCGCAGCGGTGGTCCAACTGCGTTTGATCCGCTGCGAAGCGCGATTGATGGAGACCGCCTGTGGCGGCGCGTAGCTGGCCTACAAGAGCCGGGTACGGCGTTGGCTATAGCTCGTGGCGTGAGGGTAAGCCACGGGCGTGTTATACTGGGCGCACGAGGCGGAAGGCACGATGACTGGCAAGAGGCTGAGACGATGACATTACACCCACAGGTTCAAACCCACCGGCCCGTCGTCATGGGGCAAAATGGCATGGTCGTGAGCGCGCATCCTCTGGCGTCTCAGGCCGGCTTGCGCATGCTCCAAGAGGGCGGCAATGCCATGGATGCGGCGGTCGCCGCGGCGTCGACGCTAAATGTGGTGGAGCCCTATATGTCGGGCGTTGGGGGGCTTGGCGTCCTCCTCTGTTACGTGGCGCGTGAAGATCGCCTGCGCGTTTTAAATTTCAGCGGTCGGGCACCGTACGCCGCGACCCCGGACCGCTTCACGTTAGAAACGCGTGAAGTGGGCTCGCGCGCCTCGCTCGTGCCCGGCAATGTGGCGGGGTGGATGACCCTCTTAGAGACGTACGGTTCGATGGAGAGAGGCCGGGTGTTAACCCCGGCGATCACCTACGCGGCACAAGGGGTGCCGCTCACCTACAGCAATCATCTCTATCTCCGCAGCCACCAATCGCTGCTGGCCCGCTACCCGACGACGGCATCCATTTTTTTACCCCATGGCCAGGTACCGCAAGCCGGGACCCTCCTGGTGCAAAGCGCCCTCGCCCAAAGTCTGCGTGCCATCGCCGAGGGGGGGCGCGAGGCGTTTTATCGGGGGCCGTTGGCCAAGGCGATCGTGGCCTTTTTGGACACTCAGGACGGGCTGTTGACCCACGACGACTTTGCGACTTACGAAGCGGTGTGGGAAGAGCCCCTCCGCATCGCCTACCGAGATTATGACGTCTACGCGCCGCCGCCGAATTCGAGCGGCTTTCAGATTCTGGAGACGCTGAGCATCTTGGCTCAGTGCGATGTGCAGGCACTCGGTTATGGGACGTCCCGCTACTTGCATCTGTTGATGGAAGCCGTCAAGCTCAGCGTGACCGATCGCATCGCCTACGCGGGCGATCCCGAGCATACGCCGGTGCCGCTGGACCGGTTGCTCGATCCGGCCTATGCCAAGGCGCAGTTGCACCGTATCGACTGGCAGCACGCGGCCCGTGTGGTGGGCGAGCGGCCTGCGGGCGAGACGATCGCCGATGTCATCCGGCCCGGCATTGCACCGGCCTATCGCGATGGCCTCACCACCTATTTGGCCACTGCGGATCGCGATGGCAATGTCGTCTCCCTGACGCAAACCCTCGGCACCGGCTTTGGTGGGGGCATGATCATGGGCGATACGGGCATTTTTCTAAACAACATGTGTCTGTGGTTTGAGATCGATGCCGCCACGGAGCATCCCAACCGTGTGGCCCCCGGAAAACGCGTTGATTTTTGTGTCTCACCCCTACAGGTGTTTCACCATGGGGCGTTCGCCCTGAGCATTGGCACGCCGGGCAGCTACGGTATTTTGCAGACCACGGTGCAAATGTTGATGCATCTGCTCGACTTTGGCATGACCATTCAAGAGGCCCTGGAACTTCCCCGGTTTCGCTATTTTGAAGATCAGCGCGTGGAGATGGAGGATCGCTTCCCGGCGGCGGTGCGCCAGGAGCTTGCAGCACTCGGGCATCAGATCGACTCCATTGGGGATTGGTCAGTGAGTGTTGGCGGCGGCCAGGGCATTTTTCACACCCCTGGATCGGGCGTGTATCAAGGCGGTGCCGACCCCCGACGCGATGGCTATGCGGTGGGGTTTTAACGGGGCGCATGGTCATTGGCCGCTGCGGCCTGGCGCCATTACTCGGCAAATTCGCCAATTTTTGGTTGGTGTACGCCAGGCGTCGATCCGCCGGCATGACCACCATGATAAAGCGGTCGTCCGCCTTGCAAATCAGTACCTTGGCGCCACTGGCCAACGTCGAGCCGCGCACCCGCGCGGCTTCCTCAATGGTGTAGACGGGGTCGTGATGCAGCAACTTGAACGGGATGCCCTGGGTTTGAAGCCGCTGCACCAGTCGGTCGAGAACGGTCATCTGCCTATCACCCGCACGCCATGGCGTAGATGAGGCGGGCATTCTCGGGCAGTGGATGCGACTGCCAGGTGTCGCCCGCGTCGGCGCTGCCGTACACCTCGCCGCCGTTGGTGGCGCAGAACATGCGGTTGGGGTGGCGTTCGTCAAACGCCAGGGCAAACATCGTATGGCTCGGGGTCACGCCCAAATCCACCTGGTTCCAGGTGTCGCCGCCATTCTTGCTGTGAAATAACACCCCCACATTGCTTTGGAAATTCGCCCCCGCAGCGACCCAGATTTTCCTGGGGTTGCCGGGCATGGCGCGGATGTCGCGGCAATAGGTCTGCCCCTTGTCATTGAGCGCGTCAATGTGCACATGCTGCCAGTGCTCGCCATAATCCGTGCTGCAAAACATGCCGGCGCGGGCAATACCAAAGACTTTGCCCGGCTGCAGACGGCTCACCAGCACGCCGTGGGTATCGACCACATCGTCGTTGAGGTACTGACCGTGACTGAGATTTTCCCAGTGCTCGCCCCCATCCATAGAGCGCAGCATGCCCCCCACTTCCACCGCGCCGTAGATGACATTGGCGTCCGCCGCACTGCCATCCAGCATCAGCACCCGCTTGGCCGGGTTGGCGCCGCGGGCCATAGTGATTTCCGGAAAGCGCACGCTCACCGGCAGGGCCTGCCAGCGTTCGCCGCCGTCCTCGCTGCGGTAGATCTCGCAATTTTCGTATCCGGCATACATCAACTTGGCATCGTGAGGATGAAAGAGAATCGACCAGACCGGCAAACCGTGGTCTGGCACATTGACTTTTTCCCAGTGCTCGCCGTGGTCCGTGCTGCGATAGGGCCCGTGTTGAGTGCCCACATAGACGATGTCCGGCTGTACGGGATGCACGGCAATGGCCCTGATCTCCGGGGCCTCAGGCAGGCCGTTACGCAGCATTTCCCACTCGCTATCGCCTGCCGCCATACGGTATAGACCCGACTGCACTTCGCGGCCCGGAGCGGTTTCACCGGCCAGGCCGACGTACACATAGGACGTCGTTGGGTTTGACGCACCTGTTGTCATGGGATTGCCCCTCTCCATGTGGTGTATAGCTAAAAGCCACTCGATCATCTGGCGGTATCATAGGACGATCCCCGCTAGAACGCAAGACCTCAACACGCTTTGGCTGGTCCGACATGTCTGCTACTATGGGGCACCGCAAATCGCGGTTTTTTTCACTGGTAGTCGAGAGGGTAGAGGAGACCTTACCATGATCGAAATCACACTGGAAATGGCAGAAACAGCCGTCAAAGCCGCGCAAGCCAAAGCCAAAGACTTGGGGACTCCGATGAGCGTCTCGGTGGTGGACGAAGCGGGCCGCTTGGTGCTGTGTGCCCGTGGCGATGGGGCGAGCTTTTCCACCACCGATACCTCCAAAGCCAAAGCGGTAGCGGCGGCGGCGTTTCGGCGGCCGACCAAGGAGATGAACGAACTGCGAGAATCGGCGCCGCAGTTCTGGGGCAATATCGCGCACGTGTTTATGGGCCAGGCGCTGCCGAGCATTGGCGCCGTGCCGATCCACAAAGAGGGTCGAGTGATCGGCGCCATCGGCTGCGGCGGCGGGACCGGGCAGCAGGATCACGAATGTGCCGAGGCGGGGGTGGCGGCGCTGCAGGGCTGATTGGCCCGCCAGGCCCGCGATGCAATGGCAGACGGCGCTAGTACCCAGGGCTCTAATGCTGCTAGGGTGAAGCACGGTGCGGATGCGGCGTCTGCCGCTCAGTCCCTGAAAAAAAGGCGGCTTTGGCAAACACGGCCGCGCATGGCGAGGCAGCGTTTAGGTGCCAGCACCGATGGGTCGGGTGCCAATAATGCCTTCCTGTGCCAAAGTGGCAATGTCCTGCTCTGACAGTCCCAATATCTCGCCGAGCACATAGGCATTATGCTGCCCCAAACTCGGTGCGGGAGTGGCGGTGCGGCGAGGGGATTGCGACAGCTGCCAGGGCGTGGTGACTTGTTGATACGGCCCGGATTCGGGGTGATTTACCGTGTCCCAAAACCCTCGGGCATACAGATGCGGGTCCGCGATTGTTTCGCCCCCTTGGAGCACCGCGCCCGCCGGCACGCCATGGGCCTGCAACATGTGCATGACTTGATAGTGCTCGCGTTCACAGGTCCAAGCCGAGAGGATGGCGTCGATGTCGTCGGCGTGCTCATGCCGCGCCGGAAGCGTAGCAAAGCGTGTGTCCTGGGCCAGTTGTGGCTGGCCGATGGCCTGACACAGACCGCGCCACTGGGTGTCGTTGGCGACGGAGATCGACACCCACATGTCCTCTCCAAGGCAGCGATACACGCCTTGCGGTGCCATGTGGGGATGGCGATTGCCCATGGGGCCGGGGACGTTGCCGGTCGTGCTATGCGCTAAAATATACTCGCCCAGCATGGCGGCAGTCACTTCCCGCTGAGCCAGGTCGATTAACGTACCGCGTCCGGTCTGGCGCCGCTGCCGCAACGCGGCCATCAGCGCACCCACGGCGAGCATCCCCACGACCGGATCCGGAAAGGTTTCGTTGGTCATCAGTGGGATGCCGTCCCCGTAACCGGTGATCGAGGCCAACCCGGCGGTCTGCTCCAAGGTGGAGCCCAGAGAGCCGTAGTCTTTTTCCGGCCCGGTGGCCCCTTGGCTGCTGATTTTTACGTAGATGAGCCGGGGGTTGACCTGAGAGATAGCTGCATAGCCCAGACCCAGCCGATCCATCACCGAGGCCCGATAGTTTTCGACCAGCACATCGCACTTGGCCGCCAACTGCAACAGCAGTTCTTTGCCGCGAGGGGCCGCCACATCCAGGGTCAAACTCCGTTTATTGACGTTGCGGTGAATGTAGTGTCCGGTGCGATCCCAGGGTCGCTCGCCGATGTCGCCGTGTGGGTAGAGGGCCGCGCTGCCGGAGGCCGGGCGGGCTTGGCCGCGGCTGATGTCCATGCGTGAACAGGATTCGACCTTAATGACCTCTGCACCCATAAAACCCAGTAGCATGGTGGCATACGGCCCGACGGCCACTTGTGTCATGTCTAGAATTCGCAGCCCTGCTAACGCGTGTGTTGTCATGTTTTGCTTGACCTTCAAATAATGCCTGCACCATAGAGCTGTTCCCGTGCTGCGCGGCAGTAGCCGAGCCGCTCGCCGTAGATCTCGGTATTGTGCTCACCCAGAAGCGGCGCCCGCCCATGTTGCCACGGCGTGTCCTGCAAGGTAAACAGCGTGCCGGGGTACACCCCTTCGCCGGTGGATGGGTGAGCAATCGTCTGAAAAAAATCCCTCTCGTTCAGTTGTGCTGACGAGCGCAAATCCTCGATGGTCGCCACATAACCCGCTACGGTGCGCAAGCCTTGCAGGGTGTGATAGATTTCTTCCTTCGGGTGCGCGGCAGTCCAAGCGCCAATGATCGCGGTGAGTTCTGCCTGGTTCTCGCGACGCGCATCGCGTGTGTTGAAGCGCGGATCGTCCGCCAATTCGGGCTGTCCCATGAGATCGCAAACCCGTGCCCACGTGTCCTCGGCAATCCCCCGGTCGAGGCCCGGATGGACCCAACCGTCCTGAGCGCGGACAAGGGTGCTATGGCGGCGTTTGGGCACATGTCCAAATTGGTGCTGAATCGAGGCGTGAATCTGTCCCACTGCCATGGTTTCCATCGCCGAGACGTCAACGTACTGCCCGTGGCCCTGTGCATCTCGCACATGAAGCGCCAGCATAGTGGCGGAAAAGGCGCTCATGCCGGTGGTGTAGGTCGCCGCGTGGCCGCCGATTTTGAGGGGTTCCCGGTCGGGTAGGCCGATGACATGCATCATCCCCCCGATCGCCTGCGCCACGAGTTCCGAGCCTTGGTAATCACGGTACGGGCCAGTCTGACCAAAGGGGGTGATCGCGGTATAGATCAGCTGGGGATTGAGGGGTTCGAGCGCGGCGTAACCCAAGCCGAGCCGGTCCATGTCACCGGGCGGCGCACTTTCGACGAGGATATCGCAATCTTGCGCCAGGCGCTGCAAGATTGCCGCTCCCGTCGGCTGCCGTCTATCCAGGGTAATGCCTTTTTTTCCGGTGTTGAGATAGAGAAATAGCGCGCTCTGCTCGGCACCGGGCGTCTCGGCTATAAATGGCCCGGTGCGTCTGGAGGGATCACCTGTGCCGGGCGTTTCAATTTTAATGACTTCTGCCCCCAAACCGGCTAGCAGTTTGGTACAAAACGGCCCGGCGACATCTTCGCTGAGGTCGAGCACGCGAATATCGCTGAGTGGAAGGGGTTGAACTGGCATATAGAGCGATCTCGTTTGAGGTCAAGGTCAATAAACAAATAAGGGTTGCATCGCCTAGGTGAACGCCGCATTGTATGTAGGTTTCACTGTGAATACAAGCCCCGTCTCCGGTGGGATGGCCGCCGGGGGATGGCCGCCGGGGGATGGCCAGTAGTATAGGTGATCTCCTCATGCCTGGACGGGGAAACAGAAAGAAGGAGGGGATTGATCATGACAGTTGCACGCACACTCGCCACATTTCTCACCCAGGTCACCTACGCCGATCTGCCTCCGCAAACCGTCGAGCACGCGGCGATGCTGATCGCCAGCACGTTGGCGAGCGCCGCTTGCGGCACCGGGATTCATTCTGCCGCGATTATTCGTGACCTCGCCAGGGAGCGTGGCGGCACGGCGCAAGCCTCCATTTGGTTTGACTCGGGTCCCCTGATGAAATTGCCGGTGGCCGACGCAGCCCAGGTCAACGCGGTGATGAGTGATGCCGCTGCCTCCGACGACAGCGATCTGCGCAATATCGTCCATGCCGGGACGCCACTGGTCGCCACCTCGCTCGCCATGGCGGAGCGCACCGGTGCTAGCGGACCGGACGTGCTGGCTGCGATTGTCCTGGGCTACGAGGCCGCGGGGCGCATTGGGGAAGCGATTACCCCCGGCTTCCGCACCCGGGGCTTTCATGGGTGTCTGGTGGCCATCTTTGCCGGCGCGGTCGCCACAGCACGGCTGCTGAAACTCGACGCGGCGCAAATGGCTCAAGCGATCGCGCTGTCTGCCACTTCGATTGGCGGGCTCATGGCCGCGGCAAACACCAGTGTGGCCCGTGAATATCATGCGGGACTGGCCGCGATGCTGGGCGTGCATGCGGCGTTGGCCGCACAGCGCGGCTATCGGGCTGAAGAGAGCATCCTGGAGACAGACCAGGGGTTTTTCGCCGTCTACGGCGGGACAGACGGCGGGGGCGTGACACGTGATCTGGGGGCGTCGTGGGATATCATCACAGACATGGCGGTCAAGCTTGTGCCGGGCGGGCATCCCCATCACGGGCTCGCCGAGGCGGCGGCCAACGCGGCGAGAGCCGGCCAGATTGTGCCGGAGGAGGTGGAGACGATCACCTTGTCACGACCGGGCGTCACCGCGCTGGCCGGTCCCCTGCACCCGGCCGATCTCATCGACATGGCGCACAGCCCTGCCTATTTCCTCGCTGCTGGCGTGGCGGACCACGACTTCTCGTGGGTGCACGCGACCGAGCCGAAGATCACGGATCCCGTGATCCATCAGCTCATCGACAAAGTCCGCGTCGGCGCGCCGCCCACAGAACAGGTCGAGCAATACCGGCAGGGGGCGACCGTGACCATTCGCACGAAAGATGGCCGCACGGTCTCAAACACCGTCTTGGCCCCCAAGGGATCAGGTCTCCTGGGCATTGACTGGGCGGATATCGACGCCAAATACCGTACGCTCGTGCCCCAGGCACACCTGCCCGGCGAACAGATTGAAGCGAGCCTACAGGTCATTCACGATTTTCGCCAGGTGACACACGTCTCTGCCTTGACAGACTTGCTGCGTGTCCCTTAAAGACCTGCTGCCAGAAGGCGTGCGGCAAGACGATCGACGACTACCGATTTGCCACATCGTATGCCGCAACGGTTTCTAAGCCCACCTGTTTGAGCAGAGCGGCACGTTGTTGCCGCAACTCAAGATCTGCCGGGGTGGCCTCAATCAAATCCGAGAGGGTAGAGAGGGCATCGTACCACAGCCCCGCCTCGGCATAGAGATACGGCACGCGTTCTGTCTCAGCCTGATCGAGTTGGGTTCGCATCGTCTCAGACAACGGGATGCGTTCGACGCCGCCACCGGTCACGATATCCTTTGAACGGCGCTCGAGATCGGGGATGAGCGCCACAAACCACTGATACGTCACCCCAGGCTCTAGGCGTACGTCGTAATCGGCCAGCCGTACCCGCTGAATACCCGGCCGAGAGGGCGGGCGCAGGCGGGTGACCAACACGGGTTGCTTGGTCTTCTCCACGTTTATGATCAGTTCGAGGGCGTGGGTCGTTTTCTCAGACAGATACCAGAACAATGAAGGTTGTTCCTGTACGGTCAGTCCGGCCTGTTCCGGCGTGAGGGCGAATAGCTCGATGAACGACTCCGTCCCTCGGCTGCCGCCGCCCACCAGGCGGGTTTGTGGTCTGCCGACCTGGGGTGGTTTGAACATGGGCATCGCCCTCGCCTCGCCTCGCGGTTTAGCGGCTTGCGCCGTTTGCTCCGGCGGCGGTGTCACGACCTTAGGATCGCCCGAGGTAACGCTGAGTAGCGGCACCACGAAGATAAACCCAGCAGTGAGTATCGACGTTGCGAGGCCAATAGACTTCATCTTTAGTCCTCCTGTGTGAGAGCCATCTGGTCGTCTTTGAGACCGATAACGCGGTAGACCAAGACTTCTTGCTCCTTACCTTTTAAACGAACGGTCCCGATGCCTTGGGTCAGGAAGTGATGATTCAAATAATAGTGAGTGGCTTCGCCAATGAGAATACGACACGGGTCGTGGATGAAATCGGGTAGAAAGACCTGCTTATCGAAACTCTCTAGCCGTGAGGCGGTATTGACCGTATCGCCATGCACATTGTACTCCAAGCGTTCCGTCCCCCCGGTGCTCCCGGCGATCACCGGGCCGGTGTAAATCCCAATCCGCATACCGATCATCGGCCACCCTTGCGCTTGCCAATGGTGGTTGAGGTCGGCGAGTTGCCGCGCCATGGCCATGGCGCATTGCACCGCATGGACGGCGTCTTGGCGGATGGCGGCTTCCGTCTCGCGGGCTAAGGGCACCCCAAAGGCCGCCATGATGCCGTCGCCAATATATTTGAGAATCACCCCATCATGGCGAATCACATATGGCGTCATGGCTTCTAGGTATTCATTCAACCAGTTCGTCAAGGTCTGCGGCTCGAGCTTTTCGGAAACTGTGGTAAAACCGACCAAATCGGAGAACAACACGCTTGCGACGAGACGTTGCGAGCGTGGGCGGCCCCCGTGTAACCACTGGTCTCGTTGCTGCCAAATGGTCTCGGCCACGGCTGGGGAGACGTATTGCCCGAACAACTGCATCAGTATCGTACGGTGCTGCTTTTCATAATTTGACATGTAGGCAGTCACGACTGCAGCTGAGATTAGCCAGCCCAAGGCAGGGGGGATCACCGGTATCCACCACCCGTAGACAAAAACGCTATAGGTGAGGGCACTGAGGAGCAACAACCCACTGAGTGCGATCAATAAGAAGCGCCACAGAGCGTACATCAACCGTCCTAAGACGCCTCCCAACACACTCCATAGCAGAATCCAACCCCATTCCTCGCCTTCCCTGACTGTCGCCACACCCCCGTCGCTATCGAGGCCGGCCCGTAGCAATTGGCTGATGATTAATGCGTGTAGAGCAATGCCTGGCATGTAATGATTGAAGCCGCGCCCGCGGCTATAGGGAGTGAAAAAGAAATCTTTGACGCTCTCCGCCTTGACCCCCAACCCGAGGAGCACGATCTTGCCGGCAACGGTCTCGGGGGAGATCTGGCCGGCCAGCAACGCTGTCAGGGAGAAAACGGGGATGGCCTCAGGCGCATCGCGAAAATCGAGCAAAATTTGATAACCGCCGGCATCCGCCTCCACATAGCTGCCATCATTGGGGGCAAACTGCCGTAGGGTCGTGGGACCTAGCCGCAACCATGCGGGATGGGTGTCATCAGGTTGGGCATATATGTTTTCTGCTTGCAGGTACAGCAGGGCCAGGCGTAACGCGAACGACGGCATCGTGGTTTCGCCGTTGTCGAGAAATAGCAAGCCGCGGCGCACAATCCCACCCGGATCGATGAGCATGTCATTGAAGCTCACTTGCTCCGTGCCTTGCAACACCGCCGGAGGCGGGATGTCATGCGTCGGTCCCGTGCCGAGTTTGGTCGGCACAATAATGGATGGATGATTGGCCAACACCGCGTTGAAGGCATCACTGCCCGGGGGAATGGGGATATCCCGATACAAATCGAGGCCGATCCCACGCGGCTGGTACTGCACGAGCTGCTCTAACACCCGCGCCAAAATGGCATCGCTTAACGGCCAGGGCTTGTGCCGAGAAATATCCGCTTCCGTGATCCCGATGAGAACGATCCGCGAGCCCGCCACGGATGTCTTCGGACGCAGGCTAAGATACCAATCGTAGGCGCCGAGTTCGAGGGGCTCTAGGGCCCCGGTGCTGCGGAGTCCGATGATGCCGAACCCAATGAGCATCCCCACGATGACACTCGTCACCCAGGGTGATTGAAAGCATTTTTTACCTACGGCGGCGACTGCAACCATAACCTACAACCAGTTATTGAGTAACAGAAAAGGAGCCCAGTAGCTGGGATGATCATAGCGTGGATCGTCGAGTAAGTGCAATTGAGCCCGTTGTAGGGCCAGGGCCCTGGACACGGCCGGGGCTTGGAGTTGCCGGTAAAATTCAATCACCAATTCTGACGATGCCTGGTCATTGACACTCCACAGCGTGGCGAGTGCGCTTCTGGCGCCGGCTTTGATCGCCAACCCAGCGAGACCCAACGCCGCGCGGTCATCACCGGCCGCGGTTTCACATGCACTCAACGTCAATAGCTCTAGGGGCGTATCCCTGGGCCGGAAGTCCGCCAACAACTGATCGAGCCAATCGCCCGTGAGTTTTTCCTCAAAGGCGAGGAGAAACGTATCCTTCGCCTCCCGGCCAAATTGCGCATGTGAGGCCACATGCACGATCGTGAATTGGTCGTGCTGCAAAGCAGCTTCAATCTTGGACAGGTGGAAATCTTCGTCGAGCAGTACAGTGCTACGGTAGAAACGCTTCAGGGTCTGAAGTTCCTCCGAGACGTGGGGTAGGGAGGTAAAGCCTTGGACCGCTTTCGTCAAGCCCAATGCCAGGATGTTGGTCCGGTCTTTTTGCAACGGACGAGGGTCCGTGAGTTTAAGACCCGGGGTGGTCGCGATGGCGTACTTGCGAATGAGGAATTGCTTGCCGTCGTGCAGGGCGGCCATGGGTATCGTTCGCAGGGGTCCGTCCGGCACAAAAACGAGCGTTTCGATAGGAAATGGCGTGATGGCGGAGATAAAGGGGCGAATGAGCCAGTCATAGAGCGTTTGGGCATGGGTGAGAAACTCCCATACCGTCCGATTTTCGAGGGTGTGCCGAAATTGCCTGATTTCGCGTGTCAATGCTTCGGCACCCACTGGCACGGCAAAGCGCTCCAAGCCACTGGGCAAACTGACCAGCAACTCGGTGCGATCCGGCAAGAGAATGGGATAGACAATGACCGCGGTCTTTGAAACGATATCGAGCTGAGTGGCCTTGGCGCTGGCCTCCGCGACACAGTCGTCCAGGAAATAATCCTGGAGTTCCGCGACCTTAAACGATTCGACGATGTCGCGTGCTCGTACGAGATAAGGCTGGTACTGATCGCGCTGTGAGAGCGCGGCTGCACGTTGCAACAGGAGGTCGACGAGCCCTAGATAAATCGGTTGAATCTCCTCGCGAAACGACCGGGTATATCCCTGGCCATGCGACCTCTCATGGTTGAGAGACTGCACTGTTTCCACCGCCCGTTGATAGGCCGCCACAGCCGCATCGGGCTGGTCCAACGCAGCGAGCAGGCGCCCGGTTTGCCACTCCCACCGGTACAGCGATTCTGGGGCGCTCACGCGTTCGATGGCGAAAACCGCCCGGCGGGTCAATTGTAAGGCTTCGCGGTAGCGCTGTGCCTTCTCGTACAGGGTGCCGAGATAACCCCAGGCGTAGGAAGACGACCGGGGGTCGTCGATGGCAATGGCGACGTCCGCGGCGCTCTGAAAGGCGCTAAAGGCACTGCGTAAAAGCGTCTTGGCGAGGGCGGGGAGGGTGCTACGCAGGTCATTATAGGCCAGGCCAATGCTCAGCAAACCGTAGGCTTTATCGCGCGAGTGCTCCAAACCCTGTAACCGAGTCAGCGCTTGGTCCAACAACGGCTTTGCCTCGCCATAGTGCTCGAGCCGAATGGCGACCGCCGCCGTATTGGTGAGGGCTTTGGCGGTGAGCAAGCGGTCCTCGGCGGCACGTGCAAGGTCCAGACTTTCTCGATATGCTGCCAGGGCTTCGTCGAGCCGTTGCTGCAATGTGAATAAACTCCCCAGGTTGTTGAGGAGTTTCGCCGTCAAGAGGCGATTGCCGATCTTCCGTGACAGGTCGAGGCTCGTCTGCAAGTATCGCAACGCCGTGTCCGTCGGACCGGTGCTCAGGTAGACGCTGCCAATGGTGCCTAAAATGGAGGCGATATGCCCCCGCTCGCCTGCTTGTTGAGCCAGGGCGAGTGCGGCGTCAAGATGCTGCAGCGCCTGCCGGTACTGCCCCAGGGCCTGATAGACCTGCGCCAGCAGTGTCAGGGCAACGCTTTGGGCATAGGGATTCCCCTGACTGGCGTATACCCGAACCGCCTGTTGCAAAGGCACTGCCGCCTGTTCGAAAGCACCACGCTGCAACAACTGCCGGCCTTGTGCCACGTCGTGTGCCGCGGTTTCCTTGGGGGGCAATACCTGTGTTTGCACGGACGCGTAAGACAAGGGGAGCAGAGGGGATAAGGTCCACAAAAACAGAAGGCAAATTAGTGCCATGTTTAGCATCTCTTACACGAGTCCGAAGCCAACACGTCTAGGCATCCGGGCGATTGAGCCGAAGCCCGAAGCCAGACTAGAATGGAGCCCGCAAAAAGTGCGGTGAGACGGCCTAATGCTACCCTCATTGCCAGCCTGGAAGCGCTTGAATACCGAAATGGCAAGGTCAATCAAGAAGTTGTTTCTCCTGATAGAGCCATATCATATCAATCTCCAGACTCTAGTACAAGGTTAGATATTATTTTTTATCCGTTATGTATTGTAATCTAGTATTTACCTTGTTATTTTATAAGCGTTACCTAAAAACTTATTGCTTACACTGTCATCTTTAGCTTCAATGTAAGAGGCGCAGGAGGTTGTCATGTCCGGTCTGCTTCGTCTCAGCATGTACGTGGTCGCGTTGGCACTGGCGGTCTTCCCCGGCGCCGTGTTCGGTCAACTGATAGATCCGCTTCCCGATCCCATCTTCATGGGCAACGTGAGTGTGACGCTCACCCCGGTGAATACTGGCCTGACCACCCCCATGGCCCCGAATGGGGGCACATTTGCTCCCGGTCTGACGCAGAATCACCTGTTCGTCATCGATCAAAGTGGTCCCCTGTGGGTGCTCGACTTCGACATCGGGACGACAAACGACAAATTCCTCGATCTCAGCGGGCTCCTGGAATTCGACGCTTTGGACCCGGCGTCATTCAAGGAACGCGGGTTTCTGGGGGTCGCGTTTCATCCTGATTATGCGACCAATGGCCTCCTTTACACGTCTACCTCCGAACCCGTGCTGGGGACAGCTGAGGCAGCTGATTTCACCACTCTACCTGCCGGGGTACTAGCGAATCACCGCAGCGTCATCTCCGAATGGCAGGTGGCGAATCCGACCGATCTCGCTGCAGCACGCACCCCTGACAACACCCCTCGTCGTATCCTGCTTCGTATCGATCAACCGCAGTCGAACCACAACGGCGGGGCCATCGGTTTTGGGCCGGATGGCATGCTCTATATTGCCCTTGGAGATGGCGGTCAAACTGACGATCAAGGCGACGGGCACGTGGATGGCGGCAACGGTCGGAACCCTGGTAACGTCCTGGGGAGCATGCTCCGGATCGACCCGCGGAGCCGCAATGCGGCGAATGGGCAATATGGTATTCCGGCCGACAATCCGTTTGTCTCTCCCGGCGCGCCGGCCCCTTTGGGTGGCCAAAATGGCTGTGTGGACGGCAAGTGTGATGAAATCTATGCCTATGGCTTCCAGAACCCCTCGCGATTCTCTTTCGACGCTAGCGCCTCGAGCCCACTCCTATACGTCAGCGATGCTGGCCAGTTCATCCAAGAAATTGATATCGTTGTTGGAGATGGCCATTACGGATGGAATCAAAAAGAAGGTGCGTTTACTTTTAATGCCAACGGCGATGGCGAAGGCTTCCTGAGTGAAAACGCGCCGAATAATCCCGTGGGCATCATCGACCCGGTGGCGCAATATGACCGGGATGAGGGGATCGATGTCGTCGGTGGTTTCGTTTATCGTAGCCAGAGTTCGACGCTCCTAAGTGCCCGGTATATCTTCGGCGACGCAGGTTACACCGCCGGTAACCTCTCTCAGTGTGCAGGACGCTTGTTTGTCTTGCAAGAAGACTTGGACTTTGGTCCACTCACTGATGGGCTCGTGCGGGCCAACGACCGCTTGATTCGGAGTTCAATTGCCGAGCTGGGGCAGGGACAGTTGAATGATCTGTGTATCCTAGGATTCGCCCAGGATGCCGCAGACGAGGGGTATGTCCTCGCCAACCAAACCGGTACCCCTTTCCCTGATGCGGTGGGTAATCCGACAGGCGTCATTATGAAGATCAACGCGCCCTGAGTTATCGCCTTTGACGTACTCCCAAGGCTAAAGCACTTGGGATTCTGGCTTCAAGCAGTGGTTGCCTGCAAGCAGGTCTTACGCCACCTCGGCACACTGGTTGACACCCCAACCAGGGAGATACGGCAAGCCGTATCTCACGTATCGTATGGTTTGTTCGGACAGTCTCAACGGTTCCGGGTTTTTACGCCTCGTGAACCATGCGGCAATAGCACACACCCGAAGGCGGCCACTGCCAGTTGGTACTATATATGGAAGTACAACCCATGTCAATCACTATTGCACCTGACAGAGTCGTTCTTGAACGGGCTAAAGCCCATCAGCAAAGCGCCTTATATCCCAAGCCTGAAGGCATGGGCGTTACGGCGCAATTTCTGTAAGGGGCTCTTGTTCAATCTCTTGCCGGTAGAGACTTGTCACAGTCAAATTGCCAAGCTACCGGCAAGAGTCCTGCCGCCTCTCCGATTTGCGTCTGCGGGGGTTGGCGCTCCTGCGCTTGCAGGTGTTCTCCTATCGAGAGGTTACTCAGTAACATATGGCCCGGTTCGAGAGGCAAGCCGTCGCGGCCGACCAGGGCAAAACTGCTGACTTGACTACCCCGCAACCCGGGCGCACAGCGCTGTGATAGGAGAGCGGTTCGATGCAAAAAATCGAGCGGCAGTTGCACCGCACCACTCGAATCGAAGACTGAGCCGAAAATAGAGATGCCACCGGATGCTTGGACCACACTGAGGGGATTGGTGATTAACGCCCCAGTGATGTTGATATCCGCTTTCTCCTGTGCGGCTTCAGAGTTGGCGATAATATCGCTGGCCTCCAGCACGACAAAAGCCGCGTCGAGGGTAATGTCTCCTCCCCTCTGCCCAAGGGCGGTATCAGAGCGGATGGCACTCTTGTCCCGTAGGCGAAGCAGCTGGGCTTGAACCTGGATGGTGCCTCCGTTAGCTTGGTTGGATGCCGCTCGCGTTTCAACAGCACTGTCGCTGATCTCCACGATCCGGGCCGCCGTGCCCTGACCCTCGAGCCCTTGAATGGCGACACTTCCCGCATTGCCAGTGGCAGTTGCCGTACTGCTACTGGTGATGAGCGTTTGCTCGGAGGCCTTGAGACGGTCGACGTTCAGGGTGATGGCGCCCGCCTGCCCCGCCCCTGTGGTGACCGCCGTGAGGTTGGCCTTGGCCAGCTCCACGGCGTCGGCCGTGATGGTGATGGTGCCGCCATCCCCCCGGCCTTCTGTATTGGTCCGCAGCGTGCTCTGGCGCAATGTCACCAAGGGCGCGGCGGTCCTCTCGCCCCCGCGTCCATGGATCATGATCGCCCCTGCATCCCCGGTTGCGCTACTTTGGCTGTTGCTACGGATCTCTGTATCCCCGGTCAAGGTCAAGGTCTCCACCGCCAACGCGATGGCGCCGCCCTGGCCGGCACCGAAGGTGTCGCTCTGGATCGAGGATTCTCCGTCTAAGGTCAATGTTTGTGCCTGTAACTCAATTCGTCCACCTGATCCTTCACCGAAGGTATTACTGCGGAGGGCGGCTTTGTTGGTTAAGCTCAGCGTCTCCGCCTGCACGACGATATCACCACCTTGATCCGGGCTGAAGGTTTCATTGCGAATGCTGGCATTGTCAAGCATCACGGTCTGGGCCAGGCTTCCATCACCTTGCAACCCTTGAATGGTGACACTCCCGGAGGTGCCTCCTCCCCGGCTACTCGTCGTGAGGGTGGTGAGTCGTGTGGCGCTCAGGTGGTCCACGTGGAGGAGGATGTTCCCCGCCTCCCCCGCCCCTGTGGTGGCCGCCGTCAGGTTGGCATTGGCCAGCGCCACGGCATTGGCGGTGACGGTGATGGTGCCACCATCGCCTCCAGCGGTCTCCGTACGGAGCATACTGTCGGTCAACGTGACGGTAATCGCAGCGTCACTTCCCGATACCCCTCGAATGGTGATATTGCCTGCATGGCCAGTGGCGGTCGACGTACTGTCACTGGCGATGAGGGTTTGATCCGTGGCGTGCAGACGGGCGACGTTGAGGGTGATATGCCCCGCGTCACCCGATCCCGTGGTGGCTGCCGTCAGATTCGTTTTGTCTAGTTCTAGAGTTTGAGCCGTGACGGTGATGATGCCCGCCTGCCCCGCCCCTGTGGTGGTCGCTGTGAGGTTGGCCTTGGCCAGCGCTACGGCGTCGGCCGTGATGGTGATGGTGCCGCCATCCCCCCGGCCTTCTGTATTGGTCCGCAGCGTGCTCTGGCGCAATGTCACCATGGACGCGGCGGTCCTCTCGCCCCCGCGTCCATGGATCATGATAGCCCCTGCATCCCCGGCTGCGCTACTTTGGCTGTTGCTACGGATCTCTGTATCCCCGGTCAAGGTCAAGGTCTCCACCGCCAACTCGATGGCGCCGCCCTGGCCGGCACCGAAGGTATCGCTCCGTATAAACGTGTTGGCGTCTAAAGTCAAGGTCTCCGCTTGCAATACGATGTTGCCGCCCTTCCCCGTGCCGAGCGTATCACTTAATATTTCGGTATCAATGAGTGTGATCGCGCTATCCGCCTCAACATCCACCCCACCCCCGTCCTGATCGCTTCGGTTTGTCACACGTAGGCTGGATTGCGCCATCGTCAGTTGACCACCCCGGATGACGATTTTGCCGCTAGGCGCCTGCAGGCTTCCTCCGACCATATCAATATTTCCACCCACGATCGCTAGGGTTGCCCCTTCATGAACTTCCAGCCTGCTCCCTCGAATCGTGATGTCAGCGGGCGTGGCGTTCACAAACCCAAATGCCGACGGAGCGACGACGCTCAAACTACTCGGGCCGCTGAGATCCACCACAAACGCACTCCCATCTTCAAAGTGCAGTACATCTGCGGTGCTGGCGTGAAACGATCCCGTGATATTCAGGGCGGCGTTGGGCCCAAACATGATGCCACTCGGATTGAGTAAAAACAGCGTGGCATCGGCTTGCACACGTCCGTCGATCATCGATTCGGCCCCACCCGTGACACGGCCGATGATGTTGCCCACGTCCGGGGTGACCATAAAATGGGCCGTATCCCCCGTCCCGACGTTGAAACGGTCGAAACTATGGAACAAATTCGCGCCGTTTGTCGGTCTCGTTCCACCGGTAATCTCATGGATATTGCCGTTTTGCGTCACTTCGGTACCCAACGTGCCATCGGGTATAAGACTCGTGGTCACCTGTGCGGTGCTCACCGTGAGCCATGCGGTAATGATCAAACCGATGTTGACGAGTTCCCAAGATAAAGCTTTTCGTTGCCACCAGGTCGATATATGCTTGAACATGACCGGTGTCCTTTTATGATTTTGCATTGGAAGTTTGATCAATACCTATGCCGATTATAGAGTAAATGGTCAGGCGATTAAAAGCCCTGACGTCTTCTTCATGAGAGGTTTCCCAACCTGATCGCAGGATGCTCCCACCCACGCCATCCGCTATAATCCGACAGTCTGATGGCTTGAACTCACCCGCAATAAAAGGAGACGATGGTGACGCCTGAGGAAACGATTGCCGATCACCTGCGCCAGCGGGGCTGGTTTCTCGCCCTGGCCGAGACCACCACCGGTGGCCTCATCGCCACGCGAATCGTCCGGCTACCAGGCAGCTCGGCCTATTTTGACCGCTCAGTCGTGGCTTATAGCAAAGACGCCAAGCTGCAATCGCTCGGCATGGATGTCGAGGTGATGGACCGCCACGGCGCGGTGAGCACAGAGACCGCCCAGGCCATGGCGATGGGGCTGCAGGGCATTTGCCAGGCGGATATCGTTTTGGCGGAAACCGGCATTGCCGGGCCGATTCGTGGTCGCTCGCCCAAACCGCTCGGCAGCACGTGTTTTGCCATGTATACGCCCACTGGCATGGTCGTTGACGAACAATGTTTTGAGGGCGACCGCGAGACCATTCAGGCTAAAATTACGGCATATGCCTTGGGTATGATTGTCCAATATCTCACGCAATCATAGGCTTATCTCCCCATATTAAGGACTGCCAGCATGAGCAAAAAGTTGCGCGTCGGCATTCTCTTTGGCGGTAAATCTGCCGAGCACGAGGTGTCCCTGCAGTCGGCCAAAAATGTCATTGATGCCCTGGATCAGGACAAATACGAGGTGGTGCTCATCGGCATCGATAAGCAGGGCTCCTGGCTGCTCAACGATACCTCGCAATTCCTGCTCAACAGTCAAAATCCCAAATTGATCAAGCTCAACCAATCTGACGATGCTGTGACGCTCGTGCCGCAAGGCGGCGGGGCGCTCACCCATCTCACCTCGAATCAGGCAGACATGGCTCTCGATGTGGTGTTTCCCATTCTGCACGGCCCCTTTGGTGAAGATGGCACGGTGCAGGGGCTCTTGAAATTGGCGGGTGTGCCGTTTGTCGGCTCAGGCATTTTGGGGTCGGCAGTGGGCATGGACAAAGAGATGATGAAGCGCTTGCTGCGCGAGGCGGATCTGCCGGTGGGGCGGTTTTTGGTGTTCCGGGCGCATCATGCCAATCTCCATTTTGCCGACGTGGCCGGAAAACTTGGCCTGCCACTGTTCGTCAAACCGGCCAACCTCGGGTCGTCCGTGGGGGTGAATAAGGTGGCCAACGAGGATGACTTTCGCCATGCCGTGGCCGAGGCGTTTCAATACGACCGCAAAATTCTCGTGGAAGCCTTTATTGAGGGGCGTGAAATCGAGTGCTCGGTCCTGGGCAATGACGACCCAATCGCCTCGGTGCCGGGCGAGGTCATTGCGACTCACGACTTTTATTCTTACGAAGCCAAGTACATCGATGAAAACGGCGCGGCCTTGGAGATTCCGGCCCAGGTGTCGGCGGCAACGGCCCGCACCATTCAAGACCTCGCGGTCAAGGTGTTTACCACCCTCGGCTGTGAGGGATTGGCGCGGGTCGACTTTTTTCTGCAGCCCGATGGCGAGGTGATCGTCAATGAGATCAATACCATGCCCGGTTTCACGTCGATCAGCATGTACCCGCGTCTGTGGGAGGCCAGCGGCATGCCGTATGCGGCGCTCATCGACCGGCTGATTCAGCTTGCTATGGAGCGCTTTGAGCGCGAGCAGCGGCTCAAGACGTCTTACGAGGGCTAGGCGCAAAAGCAAAGCACAGAGCTGGTGCCGTCTCTCGGCACAGCTTTGGCGTTGAGCCTAATCCTCCTGCTCGGAGGCTGTCGTGGTTTCTTGCGCCCGCCACCGGATTTTCCAGCAGGGGTCGCACGCGTTGTGAAGGACGATTATATGAAGCAGTCTATGCCATGGCAGACCTCAAGCCCAAAGTCCATTTCTGAAACAGTACCGCCTCAGGGTTGCGCCTCTTCGTCGTCTTGGATTGGCTCTGATGGTGTCTCATCTGCCACTTGGCGCCACACCGATGGCCGCGGTCTCAGTTGACTCTCCCAGCACTTGCAGGACTGCCCTGGCCGCCGCAAATTAATAAATTCTAATATTCAGTTCATGTCGCTCTAATGTTGACGGTTTATCCTTACAGGCAATGGTCAGGGACCAAGCGGGTCCCTGACCCGAGATCAAACCGGATATAAAGGAGCCTTTAATATGGAGTCTCGTACGCAACCGCTAGCGCATCACCGTCGGGTCGGTAGGCGGACGCTTGTCGCCATCGCTTTTACTTTCTTCCTCATGGGTCTCATCACCGCCTTAGGCTTCAAGTGGACGGGGGCTGCGATTGCGACCGAGACGCAATCGTCGATGGCGCCGATGACGGTGCCGGAGACCGCTTCACGACCCACGTCGTTTGCCGCGCTTGCCAAGCAGATGAGTCCCACCGTCGTCAATATCAAAGTGACGAAAGCACGGCCCGTTAGCAGTGGGCCGTGGCAATCGCGCGGCAACCAGCCCTTTGGGGAATTCTTTGAGCGATTTTTTAAAGAGATGCCGCAAGGCTCCCCGCGGTTTCAGCAGGAGGGATCGGGGTCCGGCGTCATCATTAGCCCGGATGGCTATATCGTGACCAACTACCATGTCATCGATGGAGCCGATACCGTGGCCGTGATCCTGGCGGATCAACAGGAATACCAGGCGAAAGTGGTGGGACGCGATCCCAAAACGGACCTGGCAGTCGTTAAAATTGAACCGAAGCAAACCTTGCCGGCAGCCGGACTGGGGGATTCCGATCGGCTCAACGTCGGGGATTGGGTCGTGGCCATCGGCAATCCGTTTGGTCTCAGCCACACGGTCACCTCCGGCATCGTCAGCGCCAAGGGCCGGGTGATTGGGGCAGGGCCATACGACGATTTTATCCAGACCGATGCGTCGATCAACCCCGGCAACTCCGGTGGGCCGCTGTTCGACTTAAATGGCAACGTCGTGGGCATCAACACGGCGATCATCCCGCAAGGGCAGGGCATTGGCTTTGCCATCCCGGTCAACATTACTAAAGCGCTACTGCCGCAGCTGATGGAAAACGGTAGTGTGACGCGCGGCTACCTGGGGGTCGGTATCCAGACCCTCACGCCGTCCCTGGCGCAAGCGCTCAAGCTGGAAACTCGCAAAGGCGCCCTGGTGAGCGAGGTAATGCCAAATGGCCCGGCAGAGCAGGCCGGTATTGAGCGCGGTGATGTCATCATGACGTTCAACGGTAAAGCGATTGACGATTCGCGCGACTTGGCCGCCACGGTTGCCGCGACGCCGGTGGGTAAGGGCACCGAGGTCTTAGTGTGGCGCGATGGCCGAGAAAAAACCTTGTCATTAACCGTCGGCACTCTCCCTGCTGAGGGGGTGGTGTCGTCGGCAGACGATTCGTCTGGCCGTAGCCCGTGGGGTCTAGAGCTCCAGGAGTTGACCCCGGAGATGGCGCGTGCGCAAGGCCTCGAGGCCGGCCAGGGCGTGGGGGTCGTGGACGTGCAGCCCGACAGCCCGGCGGCGGAAGCGGGTCTGCGCCCAGGTGACATTCTTCTGCAAGTCAATCGGCGTGCCGTCGGCTCCATCAAGGAGATGAAAGCCGCCGTGGCGGCCAACGATAACGATCAGCTTCTCTTGCTGGTCAAACGGCAGCAGGGCAACCTGTTTGTGGCTCTGTCCAAGGCGCCGGCTAAGTAAGTAAATAAAATCCTTGCACGCGGCCTCTTGGCCACTTTACATCTGGGCCGGATCATGGCATGGTGTGTACGATCCCGAGGAGGAAAGGGGACACACCATGTCGATCATTGATCAAAAGCGATTGCCTCCAGAAGTGTTTAAGCTCGATGAGGAGCGCATGCGCCGGGGGTGGTATAGCGACCATTATTTTAATAATATGACCTCGATTCTCTCCGCCCTTGCAGCCGAGGGCTATCGCTTTGCAGGACAGTGCCCCGAACTCACTGCCCAAGGGGTGGAAGTCGCCAACCTCGATGTCGGCAACCTCGAAGTCGACATGCAATATTTTACCCGCCGCGCGCCATTCTCCATTGTGACGGGTGTCGATCACGCCCTAGCCATCTTCAAACGGTGCACCGGCTACGTCAATGATCGAGGCGAATTCGTCAATACCTACGACCGTCTTGAAATTGATGCGGTTCACGATGGTGACAAAGTGGTCCCCTGGGAACCGGTGCTCCGCGTCCGCGGGCGCTACCGGGATTTTGCCGTTCTCGAAACGCCCACTTTGGGCGCGCTAGCCCGTCGTACGCGGATTGCCACCAATGTCTATCAGACCCTGCAGGCGGCCAATGGCAAGCCCATCCTGTTCTTTCCGGCCCGTTTCGATATTCACGAAGCACAACCTGGTGACGGCTACGCCTACCGCCTTGCGGTCGAGGTGTGGAACCGGGAACAACACGATAATCTCGGCCTGTTCATTTCCACCGAAGCCCAGGGGGATTGGTGGGGCGAAAAAGGCGGAGGCACCGTGGCGCATGCCTACTTGCTTTGTTTTCTGCGGGATACGGCTGAAGCGATGCTACAATTTGCCAGGGTGATTCCCGCCGATGTCAACCGCGTGGCGTTAGTCGATGTGAACAATGATTGCGTGGGCGATTCGGTCAAAACCGCTATCGCTATGTTCCAACGCTACCGTGAACTCATGGATGCGGGCCGACCCGATGAGGCCGCCCGCTATGTGCTCTTCGGGGTGCGTCCGGATACCTCTGGCAACATGATTGATCAAAGCGTGGTCCCGCTTGGCGATCCGAAGCTGGACTGCGGCGTCAACCCGCGCCTCGTTTACAACATACGCCAGGCACTCGACAACTTGGCCGATCGCCTTGATCTGCCACCCCACTGGCTCGATCGGGCGCGTCAGTATTGCCGGCAAATTCAGATTGTGGCCACGGGCGGTTTTAACCCGCAACGCATCGCCCAGTTTGAAGCCATGGGGGTGCCGGTGAATATCTACGGCGTGGGGTCTTACCTCTTTGAAGGGGAAAATAACGACTTTACGTCCGATGTGGTCCGCGTCAAGATTGAGGGCCAGTGGTACGACATGGCCAAAGTCGGACGGCAAGCTCGCCACAATCCCAACATGCAGAGGGTCGTCTACTGAGGTGCAGATCGCTCGCCTACTCGTCGTATACAAAAA
>Ga0214472_10000885_pt1 | contig 35596 bp, 24 predicted proteins | sample RVTome_6_FD_207662 | JGI IMG/M metagenome (GOLD analysis project Ga0214472, IMG submission 207662) | Soil microbial communities from uranium-contaminated site in the Upper Colorado River Basin, Wyoming, United States - RVT140D175 | ecosystem: Environmental > Terrestrial > Soil > Contaminated >...
CGCGCTCTGGATCCTCGTGGCCCGCGGCGACCGGCCTCCATGGCTCGCCGTCACCGGTGTCGTGCTGGGACTCGCCCTGCTGACCAAGAGCCTGCTGGGCCCCTTCCTGCCGGTGCTCCTGCTGCCCCTGGTCTTCCGCGCCGGGCTCCGCGGCTCGGGGCGCGCGGCCCTGGTGGCGGCCACCCTCGCCGTCACCGTGACCCCCACCGTCATGGCCAACGCGCGGCGGGGGGCCCCGATGATCTCGGACAGCTCCCGCTTCAACCTCTGGGTGGGGCTGAACGACCGCTCGCGCAAGGACCTCGTGGGCGAGGTCGTGGGCCGCGAGTACCAGCGCTACCTGCGCAGCGGCGAGACCTTCGTCGAGCGCGCGGCGGTGCTGGAGGACAAGATCAGTCGCCTGGCGCGCGAGCGGGGCCCCGCGGCGCTGTTGCGGGCGCAGCTCGGCCGGCAGTATTTCCGCCTGCTCGACAAGGACTCGTTCCTGACCGACCAGCTGCCCGGCGGCGCCATCGCCCGCCAGGGCTACGGATACCGCGACACGCCGCCGGCGGTGGCCGCGGTGCTGCGCGCGTGGAGCTACGCCCTCTACGCCGCGGTTCTGGCCGCCGCCGCGCTCGGGCTCGCCGTCGATCCTCCCCGTGGCAGGCCCTGGCACCGGGTCCTGCTCGCGTTCCTCGCCTACAACGCCGCCGTCTTCCTGCTCCTGCACGTGAAGTCCCGCTATCGCGTGGCCTTCCTGCCCGTCCTCGACCTCCATGCCGGCGCCTTCGCGGCGTGGTGGGTCTCCGCGCGCGGCCCGTCCCCCGCCCCCTCGCGCATGGCCTGGGCGGCGGCCGGCGCCGCGGCCGCGCTCGCGCTCTTCCTGGCCTTCGGCGGCCCCCTGCTCCGGTGACGCGAGGGCGGCTGAAGGGCATGGCCAGCCGCCTCCTCGAGAGGCTCCCCGGCCCGGCCCGGCGCGCGGCGCGCCGGGCGTACTACGCGCGGCTGCTGCGGGCGGCCGGGGAAGGGGACCAGGTCGACCTCCCGTTCCTGAAGCGCGTCGTCGGGCGCGGCGCGTGCGTGGTGGACGCCGGGGCCAGCATCGGCCTCTACACGAAGTTCCTGTCCGCGATCGTGGGCGCGGAGGGGCTCGTGTACAGCGTGGAGCCGGTGCCCGAGACCTACGACGTGCTCGCCTCGAACGTCGGGCGGCTGGGCCTGGCCAACGTCCGGGCCCTGAATTGCGCCCTTTCGGACTCGGACGGCGAGCTGGAGATGGAGGTCCCGCGCTGGCCGTACGGGGGGGAGAACCTCTACGAGGCTCGCGTGGCCGGTCCCGCGTCGCCCTCCGGCCTCCGGAGGATCACGGTCGCCTCGCGGAGGCTGGACAGCCTCCTGCCCGATCGGCCCCTCGCCTTCGTGAAGTGCGACGTCGAAGGCCACGAGCTGCGCTGCCTCCAGGGCGCGTCCGAGGCGCTGCGGCGATGGCGGCCGGCGTGGCTGCTCGAGGTCTGGGGCGACCCCGACCAGGCGGGCTCACACGCCCGCGAGGTCTTCGACGCGATGGAGGCCCTCGGCTACACGGCGCACTGTTACGACGGCCGCGGCCTGCAGCCGCGGGCCCCGGGACGCGCGGCCGACAACTACTGGTTCCTGACCGCGGACCACGTCCGCCGCCTCGCCGAAGGCCGCCCGCCCTGAGGCCGCGGTCCGGGTTGCGGCCCTCCGCCCCGGGAACTACAGTGTCGCCCGCAATGCCGATCTGCATCGCGGGCATGCACCGGGCCGGGACCTCGATGGTGGCGCGGGTGCTGGAGGGCTGCGGCACGGACCTGGGCGGCCCGGCGCATTTCGCGCCGCCCGCCCCCGACAACCGGGACGGCTACTGGGAGGACCTGCGGTTCCTCGCGCTCAACGAGCGCATCCTCGATCGGTTCGGGGGCGCGTGGGATCACCCGCCCGTCCTGCCCCGAGGCTTCGAGGCGTCGGCGGAGCTGGAGGCCGAGCGGCGCGAGGCCGAGGCGCTCGTCGGTACGAGGGCCGAGCCCTGGGGCTGGAAGGACCCGCGCAACAGCCTGACCATCCCGTTCTGGCGGCGGCTGGCCCCGGGGATGAAGGTCCTCGTCTGCCTGCGCAACCCGTTGGAGGTGGCGGACTCGCTGCGGGCGCGCGGCTACACCTCCGAGCGCTTCGGGCTCGCGCTGTGGGAGGCGTATCACCAGGCGTTGGAGCGGACGGTGGACAGCTCCTTCGGCCTGGTCACCCACTACGAGAGCTTCCTCGCCGACCCGAGGGCGGAGCTGGAGCGGGTGCTGGGCTTCGTCGGGCTCCACCCTCCCGCCACGGTGCGCGAGGCCGTGCTGGGCAGCGCCTCCCCCGGCTCCCGCCACCAGCGCCGGACCTCCGCCGAGGTGGAGGCCTCGGGCCTGAGCGCCGCGGGCAAGCTCCTGTACGCGGCGCTGTGTGACCGCAGCGGGCCGGTGTACGAGCAGGCGCGGCGGCGGGAGCAGGCCGCGCCCCCGCCGGAACCGGCGCGCGGCGACGCCGGCCCCCGCGGCCTGTCCGAGCAGCTCGCGGAGGTGAAGGCGGTGCTCGAGGCGCGGGAGATCGAGCTCGCCTCCATCAAGCCGGTGCTGGCGGCCCGCACCGAGGAGGTGGCCTCGGTCAAGGAGGTGCTGGCCGCCCGCGACGAGCAGCTCGCCTCCATCCAGACGGTGCTCGCGGCCCGGGAGAGCGAGCTGGGCTTCGCGAAGGAGGAGCTGGCGTCGCTCAAGGCGGCGCTGGCCGCCCGCGGCGAGGAGCTGGCGGCGATCCGCGCGGTCCTGGCGGACCGGGAGCGGCTGCTCGGCTCGGTGAAGGGCGTGCTGGCCGCCCTCAAGAGGCTGGTCTTCGCCGCACGCTGACGAGAGCGGGCCGCGCGCAAGAATCCAGGCTCACGTGCTAGACTCCTGGGTCGACCCGGGATCGCGGTCGACGTCCGGTCCCTCGACCGTGACCATGGACCGCCGCCCTGACGGAGACCTGAACCAACGGAGACCTGAACCCTTGCGCCTGGATCTCTCCCCGTTCACGCAGCGGACCGCTCCGGCCGCCCTGGCCCTGTGCCTGCTCGCGCCTCCTCCGGCGCGCGCGGCCGCGGCCTCGCGGACGGCGGCTCGCGAAGCGCCTCCCGCCTTCCGCATCACGCTCTCGCAGGAGGGCGTCTACCGCGTCGGCTACGAGGACCTCGTGGCCGCCGGCCTGAAGGCCGCCTCGTTGAGCCCGCGCCGGCTGGGCCTCTTCAACCGCGGGGTGGCCGTGCCCCTGTGGGTCGAAGACGGCGGGGACGGGCGCTTCGGCGCGGGCGACTGGCTCGAGTTCGTGGGCGAGCGGCTCCCCGGCGAGACCTCGCACTACGACGAGCACACGAACCTCAACACCTACGCGCTGCGCTCCGACGTCCCGAAGCCCGTGCGGATGCGTCCGGAGGGCGTGGCGCCGACCGCCGGGGGCGGGCTCGGATCGGCTCCGCTCACGGGACGCGCCCACCTCGAGCAGGACCTGCTGCTGCTGCGGCTGTCGGGCCGCACGTCGAAGCGCGAGGAGCTCTGGTACTGGACGAAGATGACCCACATCGACCCCGAGCCGTTCCGCCAGACGCTCGACCTCTCCGACCTCGACCGCGGATCGAACCGGCCGGTGCTCCTCCGGCTGGAGCTCCGCGGCTGGTCGCAGCCGGCGATCAAGCCGTCGGCGGAGGTCAACGACCACCGGGTGGAGGTCTCGGTGGCCGGCCGGGTCGTGGCCAGCGCGGAATGGAACAACCGCGACGGCAGCCGGCTGATCGAGGTGCCGCCCATCCCCGCGGCCACCCTCGCGGCGGGCCCGGTGGAGCTGTCCGTGCGGGTTCCCGCCCGGACCCCGACCGGCACCGACGCCCTCGTCGACGTCGTGGTGCTCAACTGGATCGAGGTCGACTACCCGCGCGTGGGCCGGCTGCTGACGGCACAGACGCGGCTCTACGCCGACGGCGCGGGGCCCCTGCGGGTCCTGGCCTCCGGCACCGAGCCCCTCGCCGTCTACGGCGACGACGGCACCCGCGTGGAAGGACCGGGCATCCGGTTCGAGGCCCGCGCCGACCACGCGCTCGTCTGGGCGGCCACGGGCAACGCCAGGCGGCTGGACGTGGTCAAGGCGGGGCAGCTCCTCCAGCCGAAGTCGGTGGACCTGGACCGGCCTTCCCGGCTCGCCACGACCGACCATCGCGCGGACTACATCATGGTGACCCACGAGCGGCTGCGCGGCGCCATCGAGCCGCTGGCCGAGTTCTACCGCCAGCGCGGGCTGGCCGTGGAGGTGGTGGACATCCAGGACGTCCTCGACGAGTTCAACCACGGCATAATGCATCCGCGCGCGCTGCGGGACTTCCTGAGCCACGCCTACCACTCGTGGCAGCGGCCGGCTCCGCGGTTCGTGCTGCTCGTGGGCGACGCCAGCTGGGATGCCAAGAACGAGACGCACGACGACAAGCAGTACCCGGCCGCGGCCTTCTCCCCCGCCCACGGCACCGTGTTCGCGGAGATCGACGCCACGCGATACGGCCCGGACGCGGAGCTGAAGCACCGCAACCTGGTCCCCACCTGGAGCTACCTGACCTACGACGGGCACGCCGCCGGCGACAACTGGTTCGTGAGCGTGGACGGCGAGGACGACCTGCCCGAGATGGCGGTGGGCCGCTTCCCGGTCACGGAGCCGTCCGAGGTGGCCGCGATCGTGGAGAAGACGATCCGCTATCAGCAGAGGCCCGAGTACGGGCCGTGGCGGAACCGCATGCTCTGGATCACCAGCGAGCAGGCGGGCTTCATCCAGATGAGCGATCAGCTGGCCGAGACCTTCGGCAAGCGCGGGTTCGCGCCGGAGAAGGTCTATCCCCCGCCGGACGCGGCCGCGGGCGCCCACGACCAGCAGCGCCTGCGGGAGGCCCTCGACCGGGGCCAGCTGCTCGTCCACTTCGTGGGCCACGGGGGCCGCTTCATCTGGCGCACGGGGCCGCCGGACTGGCAGAAGAAACGGGACCTGTTCAACCTCGACGACATCGACAAGCTGCAGGCCTCGGACCGCCTGCCGGTCGTCGTGAGCATGACCTGCTACTCGGCGCCCTTCGACCATCCCAGCGCCGACTCCATCGGCGAGAAGTTCCTGCGCGTGCCGGGCAAGGGCGCGGTGGCGGTGATCGCCGCCTCCTGGCGCAACGCGCCCTACCGGACCATGAGTGAGGACATCTACCGCGAGCTCACGGAAGGAGGCCCCACGTTGGGCGAAGCCGTCCAGAACGTCAAGCGCAAGAACCTCCACCGGGAGTTCCTCGAGCAGTACAACCTGCTGGGGGACCCCGCGCTGGTGATGGCGACGCCGCGGCTGAGGATCGACGTCGAGCCCCTCACGGTCACGGCGTCGGCGGGGCCGCCCACGGTCCGGGCCCGCATCTCGGCCGAGCGCTTCCAGGGGCGCGCGGTCGTGGACTGGCTCGACGCCAAGGGCGAGGTCTCCGGCCGCCAGGTGGTCGACGTGGAAGGGCCCGGGTTCACCGCCGCCCTCACCGCCGCCCCGGGCTGGGACGCGCCCGAGGCCGCGGGCGTGCGCGTGTACGCGTGGGACGCCACCTCGGGCGTCGACGCGCAGGGTCAGGCCAGCTTCACGTCGGCCAGCGCGTCGCTGCCCGCGGCCGCTCCGGTGACCCCGTGAGCCGCCACGCTGCGTCGCCGCTGGCCGCGGCCCTGGTCCTCACCCTCGCCTCGACGGGGGCGGCCCAATCGCCGTCGCCCTCGCCCGCTCCGTCGCCCTCGCCGGGAGCGAGCCCGTCGCCCGCGCCGCTGGCCAACACCCTGAAGTGGTCCACGGCCAGCGAGGTCGAGAACTTCGGCTACGACATCTACCGCTCGGAGAAGGAGGACGGGCCCTTCGTCCGCATCAACCCGAAGCCCGTCCCCGGCGCCACCACCGTCGACGAGCCGAGCTTCTACCAGTACGTCGACACCGACATCGACCCCACCAAGGGCTACTACTACTACGTCGAGAGCATCTCCCTCAAAGGCGTGCGGGAGAAGTTCACGCCGGTGATCAAGGCGCCGCCCAAGCGGCCGGGCCCCGGCGCCGCGGCGGCCTCGCCCTCTCCCTCTCCCGCGGCCACGGCCTCGCCCGCCGCCGTGCCGCCCGCCTCCCCCTCGCCCCGGGACTGACGGGAGGGATCGCGGCGATGGCGAAGTCGCTCCCGGTCCTGCTCGGGTCCGTCCTGCTCCTGGGCGGCGCGGCCGCGGCCCAGGACGGCCGCTACGCGACCAAGGCCGACGAGCGGGCGGCACGGGTCACGCCCGGAGGCGGCGCGGGCGCCCCGGTGGCCGAGGCACCGGACGCCGGGGGCGAGACCTGCGCCACGGCCACCCCGATCGGCGCGCTGCCCTTCAACGACGCCGACGACACGACCGGCCACATCAACGACAACGACACGATCCCCGTCGGGTGCAGCGACTACACGCAGACGTCCGGGCCGGACCTCCTCTACGTCTTCACCGCCACCGCCGGCAACAACATCGCCTTCACGGTGACTCCCAGCGACAACGCTTACGACCCGGCCCTCTACGTCCTGGGCACCTGCGGGAACGCGGGCACCTGCGTGGTCGGCGCCGACGCCTGCCTGGCCAACGGGCAGCCCCAGCCGCCGGGGTGCGGCGACGGGGACGGGGACGAGGACATCCCGGCCGTGCTCGACCGGTTCACGCCCGGCACGCATGCCCTCTACGTCGACTCCTTCTACCCGGCCGGCACCCCTTGTGGCGGCCAGGGCGGCATCCTGTGCGGTGAAGGTCCCTACACGCTGGCCGTCACGGGCGTCCTGCCCGCCGAGCTGATCGACATCCGCATCGAGTAGACGTGCGCGGAGTGTGGGCCGGACTCCTGGTCCTCCGGGGCTTCGGGCTCCAGGCCTCGGCGCCGGCGTCCCCGCCCCCACCCCCGCCGGCCGCGCTCGAGCTCGCCGAGACCGCGGCGAGCTTCGGCGAGGTCTACGAGGGCGCCGTGGTCACGCATCGCTTCGCGTTCCGCAACCGCGGATCGCGGCCCGTGCGGATCAGCGGCCTCCGGCCCGTCTCGAGCCGCGGCGGAGCGGCCGCCCATCCGGAGCGGGTGCCTCCGGGCGGCGACGGCTACGTCCTCGTCCGCCAGCCGACCGCCGGCCGCCTGGGCCTGGCCACCTTCCGCTTCGCCGTCCAGGCCGACGACGGCGGGCCCGAGCGCAAGCTCGCCCTGAGCGGCTTCGTCCAGTCCGCATACGACCCCGACCAGCCGCTCGTGGACTTCGGAACCGTCGCTCCCGGCGCCACGGCCACCATCGACCTGTTCTCCCGCGAGGTCGAGCGCCTGGAGGTGCGCGAGGTCGCGGGGGCGCCGCCGTTCCTGTCCGCGCAAGCCGGCCGGCGCGTGGGCGCGGTCCGGGAAGGCGTGGCCCTTCGACTTCACCTGGGGCCGGACGCCCCCCTCGGCTACCACACCGGCGCCCTCCGGGTGCGCACCAACGTGGGGCATCAGCCGGAGGTGACGGTCGCGTGGCGCGCGGGCGTTTTCGAGGACGTGGTGCCGAGCGAGGCGCCGGTGGACCTGGGGCTCGTTCGCGAGGGGCAGCCGTTCACCAGGGTGGTCCGGCTCGAGCGCCGCTCGGGCGAGCCGCTCGACGTCGAGCGCGTGGAGGGCGCCGGCGAACGGATCGCGGTGGCGGTGGAGCCCTGCGCGGAGCCGTCGGCGTGGTGCCGCGCCGTGCGCGTGAGCGGCGTGGGACCGGCGCCCGGCTCGGCCCTCGCCGGCACGCTCACCGTCGTCCCGAAGGGGGCGCGCCCGCTCTCGCTGGCCTGGTCGGGGATCCCGGTGGGAGCCCGCACCACGGTCAAGGACATGGGTACGGTGCCCCCGCCCGCGGAGAAGGCGGCGGCGGCGCGTCCGCCGGCGGCGCCCGAGCCCCGACCCGCTCCCGCCCCCGTCGTCGGGCGCCCCGGCGAGCGGCGGGCGCGCATCACCTGGGAGGTCCGGCAGGAGCAGCAGACGTATGGTTACCTCGTCTACCGATCGGACCGCCGCGCCGGGCCCTTCCTGCGCGTCAACGCCGAGATCCTCAGGGTCTCGCCGGGCCCGGGCCCGCACGCCTACTCGTACGTGGACGAGCAGGTGGCGCCGGGCCACACGTACTACTACTACCTGGAGAGCGTGAGCCGCAGCGGGAGGAAGTCGCGGCTCTCCGGCGTGATGACCAAGGTCATCCCGGAGGCGCGGCCGTGAAGGGCGCGGCGGGGCCCGCGCGCCGCCCCGCGTCGGAATAGAGCGCCAGGAAGACCCAGAACGCGGGCCCCAGCACCGTGCCGTCCGCGAACATCCCGAGCAGGAACACCGCGCCCAGGGCGGGCCTCGGGCGCAGGGCGCGGTAGCAGACGAAGACGAACAGCAACGCCCCCACGATGCCCGTGGTGGCCAGCACGTAGGCCAGGGCGTTCCAGCCCTGCACCCTCTCGTCGAGCGCGTGGCCTCCGGGCAGCTGGTCCTTGATCTCGGGGACGTGGCGGTCGAAGTGGCCGAGGCCGACGCCGCCCAGCGGGTGCCGCTCGACGAGCAGCAGCGCCATGTCCCAGCTCCCCAGCAGCCGCAGCCGCGCGGACTCGTCGCCTCCCTGCCCCGACAGGAAACGGTGCGCGCGCCGGCTGATCGGGCCCTCCAGGGTCGCGCGGACGGGCGGCACCGCGGCCGAGGCCGCGACGACGGCGAGCGCCGCCAGCGCCGCCCCGCGCCTCACCCGCCGCTCCTCCCCGAGCAGGCGCAGCCCGGCCAGGGCGAGGACGGGGACGAGCAGGGCGTAGCCCGAAAGCGAGAAGGCGAGGACCGCGGCGGCCGCGATGAGCGCCAGCGGCCAGGGACGCCTCCATGCCCCGCGGGTGCCGAGGAGCAGGTAGCCGAGCGCCAGCGACATCAGCTGGCCCAGCCGCGCGGGCTCGCTGGCCAGGCCCACGGCGCGGACGAACACTCCCTCGCGCAGGCCCCGGGGGCTGCTGTCACCGAACCATCGCCGCTCGTAGTAGTAGGCCGCGTTGCAGGGCCACGCCTCGCCGCAGGCCAGGTCCCGCGCCAGGGGCATCCCCGCCACCATGCCGGCGTAGAGGGCCACCGCCACGGCCGCGGCCACGGCGAAGCTCCACAGGACCACCCGCTGCACCCGCTCCTCGGGCTCGAGGCGCGCGGCCAGGGCCAGGAGCACGGCCGCCGTCGAGTAGAAGAGGAGCTTGCAGGCCGACTTCGCGAACTCCACGGCCGAGAAGGCCGGCTCGCCGCGGGCCGCCAGCCAGGCGCCGCCGACGAGGGCCCAGAGGCAGAACGCCGCGAGCCACGGCGTCCACGCCGGCAGCGGGGGAAGGGCCCGCAGGCGAAGGAGCGCGGCCAGCGCGAGGGGAATGAACAGCGCCAGGCAGGCGTCCGCGGCCGACACCCCCGGCATCAGGAACGGCTGGCCGAGCGCGACTCCGGCCACGGGCAGCCACAGCAGGGCCCGCGGGGTGAGCAGTACGTCGCGGGCGTGCGGTCGGCTCAGCACTCGGGTCGGCCCGGGAAGCGGCATCGTATCATCGGCGGTGGATGGCTCCCGTCGCCGCGGCGCGGACGCGCCGCGTCCGCCCCCTCGCCCTCGGCGCGGCCTTCGCGCTGGCCGCGGCTTCGCCGCAGGCCGCGGCCCCGCCCACGACCCCGCCGCGGCCCAGCGTCCTGCTGATCACCGTCGACACCCTGCGCCCCGACAGCCTCGGCTGGGTGGCCGGCCGCAACGAGACCCCGGCCATCGACGCGCTGGCCGGAGAGGGCCTCGCGCTGCCCGCGGTCGTGTCCCCCGTCCCCCTCACCCTGCCCGCGCACGCCTCCCTCCTCACGGGCCTCCTCCCGCGCCGGCACGGCGTGCGCGACAACGGCCAGGTGCTGGGCGCCTCCGCGCCCACGCTGGCCGAGCGCCTGCGCGGGCAGGGCTACGCCACCGCCGCCTTCGTCAGCGGCTACCCGCTGCGCGCGCTGTTCGGCCTGGACCGCGGGTTCGACCGCTACGACGACACGCTGCCCGTGGGCGCCGAGGGCTGGCTGGAGAGGCCGGCCGCGGAGACCAGCGCGGCCGCGCTCCACTGGCTGCGCGGCGCCCGGCGTCCCTTCTTCCTCTGGGTCCATTACTACGACCCGCACGATCCCTACACGCCGCCGCGCGCCTTCTGGCGGCCGGGCCCGCGCGGCGCCTACGACGGCGAGGTCGCCTACGTGGACCATGCCGTCGGCGCGCTGCGCGCGGGCATCCCGGCCGGGGACCGCGAGTCGCTGCTGACGGTTCTCACCGCCGATCACGGCGAGAGCCTCGGCGAGCACCGCGAGCAGGCCCACGGCTTCTTCATCTACGACACGACGGTGCTGGTGCCCGCCGTCCTGCACTTCCCCGGCCGCGTGGCCCCCGCCCGCAGCGGATCGCCCGCGCGCCTGATCGACCTCCTCCCCACGATCCTCGACCTCCTCGGGCTGCCGCCGGCCGCAAACACGGACGGGGTCAGCCTGGAGCCCCTCGTCTCCGGAGGCCGGCCGGCCGCCGAGCCGGCCTACGTCGAGACCCTCCAGCCCTGGACCACGTACGGCTGGTCCCCGCTGGCCGCGGTCCGCCACGGCGGGTGGAAGTACATCGCCGCGCCGCGGCCGGAGCTCTACGACCTGGCGCACGATCCCGGAGAGACGCGCGACCTCGCGGCGAAGCAGCCCACGCGCGCGGCCGGCCTCGCGGCGCTGTTGGCGCGGTTCGAGCGGCTGGGCGAGGGCGCCGCCGGGCGCAGCCAGGACCCGCAGGTCCTCGAGAGCCTGCGCGCGCTGGGCTACGCGGGCGGGCCCCCCGCGTCGGGAGACCCGCCCTCCGGCCTGCCGGACCCGAAAGACAGGGTGGCCGCGCGCAATGCGCTCATGGAGGGCGAAGGCCTCCTCCGCCGCGGGGACTTCGCCGCGGCGCTGCGCCGCTTCGAGGGCGTCATCGCGGCGGAGCCGGGCAACCGCTTCGCCACCTTGCGCTCGGGCATCGCGCTGCTGAAGCAGGGCAACGCCCGCGCCGCCGCGCTGCGCCTGCGGGCGGCGGTGGCGCTGGACCCCGGGCAGGCGGAGACGCACTACGCCCTGGCCGACGCCCTGACCCGCGCCGGAGACAACGCGGCCGCCGTCCCCCACTGGATGGAGGCCGCGCGCTTGCAGCCGCGCCGGACCGCGGCCTGGTCCAACCTGGGCACCGCCCTCGGACGGGCCGGCAAGCTGGAGGCGGCGGCGGGGGCCTTCGGCGAGGCGCTGCGCCTGGAGCCGGAGAACCCGGTGCTGCGCGCCAACCTGGGCGCCGCGCGCTACGAGCTCGCGCTGCGGGAGCTGGCCGCGGGCAATCGCGAAGCGGCCCGCAGGGCCCTGGCCGAGGCGGTCACCGCGGACCCCGCCCTGCGGCGGCGGGCCGCGGCGCACCCGGACCTGAACCGGCTGCTGCCCTGATCGCGTCACTCCAGTAGCCGCCGCGAGGCGTCCCGGAGCGCGGATGAGACTAGGGGTTCCGCGCGGAGGGCGCACCCGGGCGGCGGCTATGAGTCGGCCTCGGCCAGCGCGGGCCGCGGCGCCGTCGCCTCCGCGCGGAAGGGGAGCTGCCGGCCGATCGTCCGCAGGCGGGCCACGATGCGCTCGCCGCAGGCCGCCGCCGAGAGCAGCCGGGTCACGTCCTCGCGGCCGCGCCGCGCCACTCGCGCGGCATGCTCGCGGCCGGCGAAGACCGCGCGCATCAGCTCCGCGGCCGCGTCCTGGTCGGGCTCGGCCCACAGGACGCCCTTCCGGTACCGGCCGCGGTCCTCCGGGATCTCGACCAGCCGGTAGGGTACGGGGAAGCTGTTCCACGGCGTCATGAAGTCCACGTTGCCCGAGTAGTAGGTCGCGATGACGGGACGGTCCAGCGCCATGGCCTCCGCGAGCGTGTAGCCGAACCCCTCGGCCCGGTGCAGCGAGACGTACGCGTCGCAAAGCCGGATCAGGGCCATGACGTCGGGCCGGGAGAGGTAGCGCTCCATCACCGTCACGGGCAGGCCGGCGGCGGCGTCGGCCAGCCGCGCCAGGTCGTCGCGGCGGAGGTCGCCGTTGGTCACCTTCAGGACCAGGTGCACGCGGTCGTCCTTCCGGAACGCCTTGCGGAACGCGGCCACGAGCCCCAGCGGGTTCTTGCGCTCGCTCTCGCTCAGCAGGTCGTACGCGAAGAGGAAGACGAACCGGTCGGGGGGCAGGCCGAGGTCCTCGCGCCGCAGGCCGGAGGGCGCGGCGTCGGGCAGGGCGGGCCACATCGCCTGCACGGGCACGGGGGCGGAGCGGGCGATGGCGGTGGCGGCGTGGATGCTGCACGTCCAGACCTCGCGGAACATCGTGAAGGCGTCGGTCCAGTTCTCGGGGAGGTCCGAGAGCTCCCAGGCCCAATAGCCGATCGCGTAGCGGTCCTCGATCCAGGGCCGGAGCCGCTCCGCGTGGCGCACGGCCTCCGGCGCGTTGACGTGCACGATCGTGAACGGCAGCGGGTGGCCCTGGTCCTGGTACGCGACCGACAGGTCGAACTGCCGCTGGGGCGCGTCGTCCACGTCCACGGTGGTGATCGGGTACTCCGCGGCGCGCAGCGCGCGGATGGTGGAGCGCGAGAGCTCGCCCATGCCGGACTCCGTGCGGAGGTAGCCGACCACGGTCGCCCCCTGGCTGAGGCTCAATCGCGGCACCTCGCCCGCCAGCCGCTCGAGCCACTCCGGGCCCAGGCCCAGGTCGGGGGCGTCGCGGCGGATGCGGGCCAGGAGGCCCTCCATCTGGTCCGCGTCCTCGAAGGCCCGCGGGAACAGCGCCGCCACCTCGGCGTCTCTGGCGTGGAGCAGCCGCAGCGCCTCGAGGGGGCTCTCCAGCGCGGGCGCGCACAGCCGCTCCACGGTGGCGAGAGAGAGACCGAGGCGGGCCCCCGCGGGGCCCTTCAGCCAATCCAGCAGCCGCCGCCGCCCGAAGGGCGAGAGACCCAGCGGGTGGAGGGCCTGCCACTCCGGGTTGTCGCGGTAGAGGGCCTCGATGCGGGCGCAGACGTGCTGCTGCTGGGCGCGCTCGAACCAGAGGATCCAGTCCTCGCCCACGCCGTGCTCGCGCTGCCCGGAGTGATGGAGCCAGGAGACGAAGCCCGGGTTGGGCGGCCAGCCCAGCGCGTCGGGATACGCCGACATCACGTCGGGCCGGCTGCGGTAGATCTCGCGGATGCGCCCCACCGGGTGGGCGGCGAACAGACGCCGCGCCTGGGCCAGGGCCGGCGCGGGAAGGCCCCGCTCGACGCCGTGGGCCTCCAGCCAGGCCAGGAACGCCGGGGCGTCGTGCTCGTCCACGAACGCGAGGGGGAAGCGCGACTGGAGCTCCGGCTCCGTGTCGTAGAAGTCGAGCAGCCGGCGCATCACTCCCGGCCCCTCCGCGTGCTCCAGCCAGCGCGCGCACCACGAGGGCTTGAGGCGGTGATGCGCGATGCCGTCGGTGGAGAGCCAGCGCAGGAACTCCAGGCGGTCGACGCCGCCGCCGGGGACGGCGAAGGCCTGCTGGACGTCGGCCCGGCGGGCCAGCACCTGGCCGGCGAGCGGCGGCAGCGGGGACCGGCGCGCCAGGGCCTCGCGCAAGGGGTCGAGGACCTTCACCGCCAGCTTGCGCAGGACGCGCACGGGCAGCCAGCGGCGCCAGCGCGGCGACCGGTCCAGGCGCGTCCAGGCGCGGTGCAGGCGCTCCACGAGCGGCGCCGGCCCTCCCGCGGCGGGGGGCGTGATGGCCCAGCTCACGAAGGAATCCTCGCCCGCCGGCTCGAAGGGGTCCGGGAAGCGCCCGGGGGGAAGCTCGCGGAACAGGTCGCGCATCTCGCGGGAGATGGGATGGCCGTCCTTGAACGCGCCGAGGCCGTACGGCCAGCCGGAGCTGACCCGGTAGCCCGCGGCCAGGAGCTCCGCGCTGTACTCGCGGGCCATCGACAGCAGCGGCTCGGTCTCGATCACCGGGTAGCGGTTCTGGTGCTTCGACAGCGCGGTGGGCTTGCGGGGGTCGAAGCCGCTCCAGTGATAGAAGTGCACGCGCTCGCCGTTGACCTGCGGGGCCCCGGGCGGGCCCGCGAGGCGCCGGTGCTTGAGGTTCCAGTAGGCGAGGTCGTAGCCCGGGTGGCGGACCACCCGCACGCGGTCGACCAGCCCAGGGGTCAGGTCCATCCATCGCTGGTCGACGAACATGCCGTGCGTGATGTCGGAGACGCAGTAGAGCTCGCAGCGGTCGGCCCACCAGGCGAGCAGGTCGTCCACCTGGGGCGCGCGGGCGATGCCGAGGAATCCCAGGTTGTAGGTCCCCGAGAGCAGGATGTCGCGCTCGTCGGGGTACTTGCCGTCGCCGAGCGGCCCCGTCAGGTGCGGGGCCAGGAGCACGTCGGCCTCGTCCAGCCAGGCGAAGAGGTCGTGGAGCGGCGCGAAGACCCAGATGTCGGGGTCGAGATAGAGGACCTTATCGTGGCCGCGCCGGAAGAGCCATTGCAAGAGGTAGGGCTTGACCGCGGTGCTCAGCTCCATGACGTCGTAGCGGAAGAGGAACTCCGGCCGGCGCGGAAGGTCGAGCACGCCCAGGTCGAGCAGGACGAAGTCCTCCTGCGCGGGGTCCACGAAGCCGGCGGTGTCGTCGACGAAGAGGACGTAGACCGGGAGGTCGGGATGGAAGCGCCGGAGCGACTTCACCAGCGCGCGCGCGTAGGCCAGGTAGTTCCTGGCGACGATGGTGCAGACCGCGGGACCGGACGCGCCCGCGCGAGGCGTGCCCTCGGGCATGGGCTCGGATCGTCGCCGCTACGCGAGCACCTTGTCAAACACCCGACGGCCCTGGTGCGGCTGCCCGCCCTGTAGTAGCATCGCCGCGGCCGCCGGAGCCCTGCCCCCCGACGTGCGAATCCTCTTCCTCACCGGGCGCTTTCCGTATCCGCCCCACCGCGGCGACCAGCTCCGGGCGTTCCATCAGCTCCGCCTCCTCGGCCCGCGGCACCGGGTGACCCTCGCCACCTTCACCGGGCGGCCGCCCACCGCGCAGGAGCGGGACGCGGTCGCCCGTTGCTGCGAGCGCGTCGTCGAGGTGCCGCTCGGCCGCGCGGCCATGGGCCGGAACCTCGTGCGGCACGGCCTGTCCGCGCTGCCCCTGCAGGCCGCGCTCTACGACGATCCCGCGATGGCGCGCGCTCTGCGCGCCCTGGCCGCGGAGGGCCCCTACGACGTCGCCCACGTGCAGCTGGCGCGCATGGCCCCCCACCTCGCCTCCTGCCCGGCGCGCGCGCGCGTGGTGGACCTCGTGGACGCGCTCTCGCTGGGCATGGAGCGCCGCGCCGCGCGGGACCGGCCCCCGGGGCGCTGGCTCGCGGCCCTCGAGGCGCGCCGCCTGCGCGGCTACGAGCGGCGGGTGTGCGCGGAGGCGGAGCAGACGGTCGTGGCCTCGGCGGCGGACCGCGAGGCCATCGGCGCGCCGCCGGGCCTGGCCGTGGTCCCCAACGGCGTGGACGCGGCGCGCTTCCCCTTCGGCCGGGGGCCGCGCGAGAAGGGGCGCGTCGTCTTCACCGGCAACCTCGGCTACTTCGCCAACGCGGACGCCGTCTCCTGGTTCGCGACGCGCGTCCTCCCGCTCGTGCGGCGCTCGCTGCCCGCGGTCCGCTTCGAGGTGGTCGGCGCGCGGCCGCCGCGCGCCCTGCGCCGTCTCGCCCGCAGGGACGGCGCGATCGACCTCGTCGGCCCCGTGGCCGACGTGGGCGAGCGGCTGCGCGCCGCCCAGGCCGCGGTGGCGCCGCTACTGGCCGGCTCCGGCCAGTCGAACAAGACGCTCGAGGCCATGGCCTCGGGCACTCCCGCGGTGGTGAGCCCCGTCGCCGCGGCGGGGCTCGAGGCGCGGCACGGCGAGCACCTGCTGGTGGCCGCGACCGCGGAGGCGTTCGCGGCGGAGCTCGTGCGCCTGCTCGGCGACGAGGCGCTGGCGCAGCGGCTGGCCGCGGCCGCGCGCCGGCTCGTGGAGTCGGCCTACACCTGGGAGCGCTCGGTGGAGCGGCTCGAGGCCGCCTACGCGCGGGCGCTGGGCTCGCGGCCGGGCGAGGCACCTTGAGGGATACCCGCCGCGCCGGAGGGAAGGGGCCATATAATGAAGACGAAATGGGCAAAGGCCGCGTGGGCGTTCCGGCCGTGGACGGTCCCGCCCGAAGGTCGATTTGGCCCTTGACACTGGCCAGACCCGGCAATAAGCTACCGGGCATCCCCTTGGAGGTATCGATGGTTTCCATCCGGTCCGCGCTACGAGTCTCTGCCGCCGTGCTCGTCTGCGCCGCCGCATCCTCCGCGCCGAGCTGGGCTCAGTCGGTGAGCCGCTCCGCCGCGGACCGTATCAGCGTCGAGGCGCAATCCCTCCCCATCGGCCGCGTCCTTCGCGACATGCTGGCCGTGGCGCCGATCGAGGCGCTGATGATCGACCCCAAGGTGGAGAGCCACCCCGTGAGCGCGCGCCTCGTGAACGTCTCCGCGGGAGAGGCGATCAACCAGATCCTGGCCGACTCCAACCTGCCCTTCCTGGTGTGGGGCGGGGCGCAGGGCCCCTGGCGCATCTTCGTCGGGGACAAGGACGCCGCCCTGCGCGTCAGCTCCGGCTCCCCGCTGCCCAGTGGCAGCGGCGTCACGCCGCAGACGGTGGAGGCGCAAGAGCGCGTCCTCGAAGCCGAGCGGCGGGAAATCCGCGCCGCCGAGGAGAGCAGGGCCTCCGAGGCGATGGCCCAGCGCCAGGCCGAGGCCCAGCCGGTCGTGATCATGGACGATCCCAACGTGCCCGGCGGCTACACCATGCTCGGCGAGTCCGTGATCTACCACGATCCGACGTTCGTGCCGTACAAGAACCGTGAGGAGGTCCGGGCCAGGAGGCTGGCCACGGACGTCGCCACGATCCCTTGAAAAACGCTGCAACAAAGGCAAAAAGAACGCTTGACAGCCGGACCGAATACCATTACTAATACGGACCGCTACACTGCCGCTGTTCTCGTACCCGTTGGGGGACCGATGAACGCTCCTCGATTGCGCCGGCTGCGTCAAGAGGGCGGTGCCCGCCGCGGGGATGTCGTTACCGCCGAAAGGGAGGAAGTTATGCGGCTCACTCGCGACGTGCTGGGTGCGGTAGTCCTGGGGCTGGCCGCCGTGGGCGTTGCCAGCGCAGCGAACGTCAGTAATGCCTCCGCCTCCGGTGCTGCCCAGCACGGGAACGAGGCGACGGCCAGGGAACACTTGTCGAGGACCGGCAGCTTGACCTTCGCTCCGGGCGAGCTGACCGAAGGCGCGACGGTCTCGCCGTCGTTGGAGCTGAGTCACGGGTTCGAGCTGCTGGAAGACCTCGACTCGGCGACCACGCTGGGCGAAGGCGGCTTCGTCGACACCGACTCCTACAAGGTGAGCCAGAAGCCGTTCTCGTCGTACGAGGCGGTGGTGGACAGCACCTCCGGCGACATCGGTCCCACGCTGAACCTCGAACTGATCGCGAGTGACGGAACGACGGTCTTGGATACGTCGGATCCCGTCGGCGTGGGCTTCACCCGGAGCCTTCGTTTCATGAACAACACGGCGGCGCCGATCGACGACCAGACCGTACGCGTGACGAGCGGCCAGTGCACCACGGACTGCGGACCGGACGACGTCTACTTCATCCGCGGCTACGAGACCACCTACTCCGTGCCCCGCTTCAACAACTTCGGTACCCAGATCACCGTCCTGCTGCTGCAGAACCCGACGAACTACACGATCTCCGGCAACATCTACTTCTGGGACACGGCCGGCAACCAGGTCGCGGCGCAGGGCTTCACCCTGGCTGGCAAGCAGCTCTCGGTGCTGAACACTGCGCCCATTACCGGACCCATCGGCGGCGCGGTGACCATCGCGCATGACGGCCGCTACGGGGACCTCTCCGCGAAGACCGTCGCGCTCGAGCCGGCCACCGGCTTCAGCTTCGACTCGCCGGCGCTCCCGAGGATCCGATGAAGGCGCGCGCGGGGCGTCCAGGCATGCGTGATACGGACCGGGCCCGGGTTGGCGGAGTCCTGGAACAGTCGATTCAAAGGAAAGAGGTCGCCATGCGGAAGAATGCTTGGCTTGCTTTGAGCCTGGGGCTGGCCCTCGTGAGCGCGCCAGTGGCCATGGCCGATGTGTGGGACATTCAGACGGAGAACGACAACACGCCAGCCACCGAGAACGAGCTGGTGCACGGGTCGGACCAGCTCCACGACCTCGGCCAGATCGGCGGGGCGGCCGACCAGGATTGGTACCGGCTCAGCCAGAAGCCCTTCTCGTCTTACGAGATCGTGGCCGACTCCACGTCCGGCGACGTCGCAGCGGCGGGCGGCATGAGCCTGGACCGCACCGACGCCGCGGGCGGGGTCGTCATCCAGTCCTCGCAAGCGGTCGGTGTCGGATACACCCGGAGCCTGCGGTGGGCGAACCTGACCGCGGCCGAGGTCAACGACGAGCGCATCCGCGCGATGAGCGCGGGCTGCACGACCGACTGCGGACCGGACGACGTCTACCGCATCCGCGCCGCCGAGACCACGTACTCGGTGCCGCGGTTCAACAACTTCGGTACGCAGATCACCGTCCTGCTGCTCCAGAACCCGACCAACTACACGATCGCCGGCACCATCTACTTCTGGGACACGGCCGGTAACCAGGTCGCCGCCCAGGGCTTCACCCTGCTTGGCAAGGAGCTCTCGGTGCTGAACACCGCGCCCATTACGGGACCCATCGGCGGCGCGGTGACCATCGCCCACGACGGCCGGTACGGGGACCTCTCGGGCAAGACCGTCGCGCTGGAGCCCGCCACCGGGTTCAGCTTCGACAGCCCGATGCTCCCGCGGGTGCACTGAGACAGATCGCGTAACCCATTCTTCCGCCGAGCGGCGGGCCGGTACAAACGGCCGCCGCGGGGTGCCCCTTACAACCGGGCCGCCGCTCGTTTCTTATGGGGAGGTGGGGAGCTTGGCCGGGGCCTTCAGCGTCGGCGTGAGCCTGACCCGCTCGCCCAGGAGCGTGATGCTCTCCACGTAGTACCAGTAGTCCTTGCGCGGGTCGATGGCGCGGTCCTCGTACTCGAAGGTCTGGACGCTTCCGGGCTGGAGCGCGCCGGAGACGGGCCGGTCGTTGATCTTCACGAACGGGCCGGCCTCGCTCTCGGCCCGGAAGATGTCGTAGCCGAAGTTGCTCACGTCGTTGGTCTTCCAGCGGAGGGTGTTGTGGGGGGCCGCGGCCGCCGCGGGCTCGAGGGCGGCGGGAGCGGGAGACGGGACGGGCGCCGGGGCGGGAGATCCGGCGGACCGGCAGGCCAGAAGGCCGGCCAACGACGCCGCCGCGGGCCCGCGGAGCGTCCACGCCGTCGTCTTCGGGCGGATCACGGAGCCTTGACCCTCATCGGGCGGACTATAATAGGTCAGGTCCCGGGAACCTCGTTTCGCGACAAGGAGAACGAATCAAGATGAGGCGCACGCTCGTCGCTTCGCTGATATTCACCGCCGCCACCGTGGGGGCAGGGGCGCAGGAGATTGACGTGGATGCCCTCCCCGTCCGCAAGGCCATCGCGGACCGGATGACGCCCGAAGAGCTCCACGCCTACAAGCTCAGGCTGGCCCAGGCCATCAGGGACGGCCGGCTGCAGCGGAACGTAAGGCCTCAGTTCAGCCCGCTCACCCCGGCCGACACCTGCACGGCGGCCACCTACGAGATCACCGGCCTGCCCTTCAATCCTCCCCCCGACACCACGGTGGGAATGGTGGACGACTACGACCTGCCCCCGGACATCACGGACCCGACCTGCACCGCGTCCACCAGTTGCACGGGCGGAGGCGTCGCCGGTTGCGGGCCGAGAGGCTGCATCTACACCGGGACGGGCACCGCCCCCGACCGCGCCTACCGCATCCGCGTCAGCGCGCCCTGCGACCTCACCATAACCGGCACCCCCAATCCCCCCGACTGGGACCTGGCCCTGATCGTCTACCAGACGCAGTGCAGCAGCAGCACGGCCGACTGCGTCTGCGTGGACGACAACAACTTCCCCTCGGAGGCGGAGTCGGTCCTCCTCAACGCGGTGCCGGGCCTCGACTACTTCATCGTGATCGACGGCTACCTGGACGTGGCCCCGCCTCCCCCACCGCCCCCTCCGGAGCTCGGCCCGTTCAACCTGTCGGTCACTGGCTCCGGCTGCACCCTGGTCCCGGTCGAGCTGCTGGACTTCCAGATCGGGTAGCTCAGGGCGCCAGGAGCGGCGCCAGCCGGGCGTCCCCGGCGGCGGCTTCTCTCAAGCGGGGGTCCGCGGCCACGGCGTCCCGCAGCCAACGCCGCGCGTCCTCCGGCCGTCCTTCGCGCACCGCCGTCGCCGCGAGCTGATAGCGCACCGCTCCCAGGTTCTCGGCCAGGGCGGCGTTCTGCGGCTCGAGGGCGTAGGCGCGCTCGAGCGCGGCCACGGCGGCCGCGGCGCGGCCGCTCTGCGCGAGGACCGCGCCCAGGTTCGACCAGGCCACCGCGCGCCGGGGCTGGAGGCGCAGGACCTCCTGCCACTGCTCGATCGCGCGCGGACGATGGCCCGTCCGGCTCAGGGCGTCGGCCAGCTCGTAGCGGGCCTCGGCGTGGTCCGGATCGAGGCTCACCAGCCGGTCCAGGCGCGGGATGGCCTGGCGCGGCCGGCCCAGCTCGACGAGCGCCGCTCCCGAGCGCAGCAGGGCCAGGCGGTTGTCCGGTTCGCTGGCGAGCACGGCGTCGAGCCTGGCCAGCGCCCCGGCCAGGTCGCGGCTGGACATCAGGCCCTCGGCCTCGGCGAGCGCGCGCTTCTGGACGAGCCGATCCTTCGGGTCCGCGAGCCCCGCGGCCGGCGGGGCGGGCGCGTGGCTCGCGCCCCCGGAGTACCCCAGGGCGCGGAGCTTCTCGAGCGTCCCGGCGTCGGGGGCCGGTCGTGCCGCGGGCGCGGCCGCGCCTTCGATCTCCCGCAGCGCTGCCAGGAGCCGCCGCGCAACCTCCGGGCTTCGCTCGATCAGGTTCGTCCGCTCGGCGGGATCCCGGCGCAGGTCGAACAGCTCGGGCCGCGGGGCGGCGATGAGCTTCAGGCCCTCCGCCCGGACGGCGGCCAGCGGCGCCCAGCCGTAGCCCAGCCACGGCTGCTGGCTCTCGAGGTAGGCCGGCGGGAGGTCCTGCCGCCGCCGCTTCAAGGTCGGGACCAGGCTGACGCCGTCCACGGCGCCGAGGCCGCCGAGGCCGAGCACGTCCAGGACCGTGGGGGCGACGTCCAGGAGCCGCGCGGACAGCGGGCTCTGGGCCGGGGCGACACGTCCCGGGAAATGGAAGACCAGCGGCACGAGGACGGTGGCGTCGTACACGAAGAAGCCGTGGGTGTCCTCGCCGTGCTCGCCGAGGCTCTCGCCGTGGTCGGCGGTGAAGACCGTGAGCAGGTCGCGGTCGGCTCCCATCGCGTGGAGGCCGCGCCGCAGCTCGGCGACCGACTCGTCCACGTAGCGCACCTCGCCGTCGTAGGCGCCGCGGGGCCCGGGGCCGGCGAGCCGCGCGGGCGGCGTGTAGGGGTCGTGGGCATCGTAGTAGTGGACGAACACGAAGAAGGGCGGCCGCCGCGACGGGGCGGCGCCGACACGCGCCCGCACCCAGGACAAGACGGCGGCCGTCGTCTGCGGCGCCGGCCTCTCGCGCCAGGCGTCCTCCCCCGCCGGCAGCGCGTCGTCGTAGTGCTCGAACCCGCGGTCCAGCCCGAACTGCGCGCGGAGCGTGAACCCCCCGATGAAGGCGGCGGTCGTGTACCCCTTCGCGCGCAGGGCCTCGGCCAGCGTCGCGGGGCCCGCGCCCAGGACCTGGCCGTTGTCGCGCACCCCGTGCCGGCGCGGCACGAGGCCCGTCATGAGCGAGACGTGGGCCGGCAGCGTCAAGGGGACCGGGGAGACGGCCGCGGCGAAGCGGACGCCGCCCTTGGCCAGGGCGTCGGCGGCGGGAGTCGGGTTCCGGCCCGCCACCCAGCCGAGGGCGTCGGGACGGAGGGTGTCCACCGTGATCAGCAGGACGTCGGGCCGGGCCGGGTCGGAGGGGGGCCCCGCCGCCCCGGCCCAGGCCCAGGCTCCCCACACGGCGCCGAGAAGGGTTCCCCGCACCACGTGGCCATTCTAGCCAGGTAAGATCCTGCTCCCATGCCCTCCCGCTGGCTCCTGGCCGCGCTGCTCCTGGCCGGCGCGGCTCATGTCTCCGCCCCGGCGTTCGCGCGTCCTGGGGCGATCCTGGGCGTCGCGCCGGGCGCCGCGGCCGGCTTCAACATCCTCCTCGTCACCCTGGACACCACCCGCGCCGACCGCCTCGGGTGCTACGGGCGCGCCGGGGCCGCCACCCCCGTCCTGGACCGCCTCGCGGGCGGCGGGGTCCGCTTCGCGGAGGCCGTGACCGTGGCCCCGGAGACGCTCCCCGCCCACGCCACGCTTTTCACCGGCCTGCTTCCCCCGCGTCACGGCGTGCGGATCAACGCCGAGGACCGTCTGGAGTCACGCCACGTGACGCTGGCCGAGGTCGCGCGCGCCCGCGGGTACGAGACGGCGGCCTTCGTCTCCGCCTTCGTCCTGGACGCGCGCTTCGGCCTGGACCAGGGGTTCGACCTCTACGACGACCAGGTCGACGCCGCGGAGGGCGCCGTCTTCCCGTCGGGCCTGAACGAGCGGCCGGCCGGGCGCACCACGGACGCCGCGCTCGCCTGGCTCCGGGCCCGCGACCGCCGTCGGCCGTTCCTGGCCTGGGTGCACTACTTCGATCCCCACGCGCCGTACGCCCCGCCCGAGCCCTTCGCCACCCGGTTCGCGGCCTCGCCCTACGACGGCGAGGTCGCGTTCATGGACGCCCAGGTCGGCCGGCTGCTCGCGGGCCTGGACGCCGCCGGGCAGCGGGACCGCACGCTGGTGATCGTCGTCGGGGACCACGGCGAGAGCCTCGGCGAGCACGGCGAGCGGACCCACTCGGTGTTCCTCTACCGCTCGGCCGCCAGGGTGCCGCTGATCGTGTCGAACCCGCGCCTTTTCCCCCGGCCGGCCGTGGTGGACGGCACGGTCGTGTCGCTGGCCGACCTCGCGCCGACCGTCCTGGACCTCCTCGGGGTGGAGGACCCGCCCGCCCGCGACGGCCTGAGCCTCCTGGCCACGAAGGCGGACCCCGGGCGCAGCGTCTACGTGGAGTCGCTCGTCCCCTACCTCGACTTCGGTTGGGCCCCTCTGTTCGGCCTGCGCGGGCTGCGCGAGAGCTACGTCCTCGCTCCCCGCCCCGAGTGCTACGACCTGCGGAGGGACCCCGGCGAGCGGAAGAACCTGCTCCAGGCGAAGGCGGGGCGGCGCGGGCCCTGCGCGGCCCAGGCGAGGCTCCTCGACCGCATGCTCGCGCGCCTGCCCTCGTACGAGGCCGCGGCCGCCGGCGCGCGGACGGTGGAGCCGGAGACGAGGGAGAGGCTGCAGGCCCTGGGCTACCTGGGCGGGGCGGGGCCCGGCGGCGAGCACGGGCCGCTGGCCGACCCCAAGGACATGATCGACATCGCCTCGCTCGTCCTGGACGCCAACACCCTCCTCTCCGGCGGCCGCCCGGCGGAGGCCCTGGCGGTCGCGCAGCGCGCGGCCGCCCGGTCGCGGCACGACCGCACGGTCTTGAACACGCTGGCCAAGATCCACCTGCGCCTGGGCCGCCTGAAGGACGCGGAGGACGCGCTCCGCGCGCTGCGCGCGATCCAGCCCAAGGCCGACGCGTCGCTCCTGCTCGCGCAGATCCTGATCCTCGACGGCCGCCACGGGGAGGCGGGCCGGCTGCTCGACGAGGCGGAGGGCCAGGACCCGCGCCACGGGGGCGTCCACATCGCGCGCGGCGACCTCCTGGCGCGGCAGGGCCGCAAGGAGGACGCGCGGGCGAGCTACGAGCGGGCCCGCCAGGTGGACCCCTATCGCGCCGCCGGGGCGGCGGAGGCCCGGCTCGCGCGGCTGCGCTGAGGGCGGGAGTCTGCGGATATACTGCGGGCGATCCCCAAGCGAGGAACCATGAGCACCTCTCCCTCCCCCGTCGGTCTCCTGGCGGCGCTGGTCGTGGCGGCCACGGCCTCCCTGGCCACCGCGGCCACGCCCAAGAAGCGGCTCTCCGCCTACGACGCCGAGGCCAAGGCGCTCCTGGCGAAGATGACCCTCGAGGAGAAGGTCGGCCAGATGGTGCAGGCCGAGCAGGACCAGGTCAAGGACGGCAAGGACATCGAGACCTACTTCCTGGGCTCGCTTTTGTCCGGCGGCAACTCGGACCCCAGGACCAACAGCCTGCAAGACTGGACGGACCTCTACGACCGTGTCCAGGCCCACGCGCTGAAGACGCGGCTCAAGATCCCCCTGCTCTACGGCATCGACGCCGTCCACGGCCACAACAACGTCGTGGGGGCCGTCGTCTTCCCCCACCACATCGGGCTCGGCGCCACCCGTGACGCGGCGCTGGTGGAGGAGGTGCAGCGCATCACCGCCAAGGAGGTCAGGGCCACCGGCATCCACTGGGTCTTCGCGCCCTGCGTGGCGGTGGCGCGCGACGAGCGCTGGGGCCGCACGTACGAGAGCTTCTCCGAGGACCCGGCCCTGGTCGCGGAGCTGGGCGGGGCGGCGGTCCGCGGGTTCCAGGGAGGAGACCTGAAGGAGCCGCTCCGCGTCCTGGCCTGCGCCAAGCACTACGTCGGCGACGGCGGCACCGTCTACGGGTCGGGGACGGTGAAGAACGCCGACGCGCCCGGGAAGCACCACCCGCTGGACCAGGGCGACACGCGGACGAGCGAGGCCGAGCTCAGGCGGATCCATCTGCCCGGCTACCTCACGGCCATCGAGGCCGGCGTGGGCTCGATCATGCCGTCCTACAACAGCTGGAACGGGGACCGCCTCTCGGGGCAGAAGCACCTGCTCACCGACGTCCTGAAGGGCGAGCTGGGCTTCGAGGGCTTCCTGATCTCCGACTACAACGCGATCGACGAGCTGCCCGGCGACTATCGGAACAAGGTCAAGCTGTCCGTGAACGCGGGCATGGACATGTTCATGGTCCCCAGCCGCTACAAGGAGCTGTACGGCCACCTCAAGGACCTCGCGGAAAAGGGCGAGGTCCCCATGTCCCGCATCGACGACGCGGTGCTCCGCGTCCTGCGCGCCAAGTTCGCCCTCGGGCTCTTCGACCCCGGACGCTCGCCCATGGCCGACCGCGCCCTGCACTCCAGCTTCGGGTCCGCGGAGCACCGGGCGGTGGCCCGGCGCGCGGTGCGGCAGTCGCTGGTCCTCCTGAAGAACGACAAGAAGGCGCTCCCCCTCTCCAAGACCGCGAAGCGCATACACGTGGCGGGCAAGAGCGCCGACGACATCGGCAACCAGTGCGGGGGCTGGACGATCAGCTGGCAGGGCGAGAGCGGCGCGCCCACGACGGGGGGCACGACCATCCTGGCCGCCCTCCGGGCCGCCGCCGGGGAGGGCCGCGTCACCTACGCCAGGGACGGCTCCGGCGCGGCGGGCGCCGACGTGGCGGTGGTGGTGGTCGGCGAGACGCCCTACGCGGAGTACAAGGGCGACCGCGACGACCTGGCGCTGGCGAAGGAGGACCGCGACACCCTCGCGAGCGTCAAGGAGGCGGGGATCCCGGTCGTCCTGGTCGTGGTCTCGGGCCGGCCGCTGATCCTCGGCGACGCGCTGGCCATGGCGGACGCGGTGGTGGCGGCCTGGCTGCCGGGGACGGAGGGCCAGGGGGTGGCCGACGTCCTCTTCGGCGACCACGAGCCTTCCGGCAAGCTGCCGTTCTCCTGGCCGCGCGCGATGGAGCAGGTCCCCATCAACGTCGGCGACGCCCGGTACGACCCGCTCTTCGCGTACGGGTTCGGGCTGACGTACTGATCAGCGATCGCCTTCGTGGCGTTTCAGCTCGTTCCGGGTTGCTTCAGTTATACTGTATGGTATGACTCACCGTGTCGGCCGCAAGGGGCAGGTTGTCATCCCAAAAGCCTTTCGTGAGGCCGTGAATCTCGAGCCAGGGGACGAGGTGGCGTTCTCACGGGATGGCAATGCCATCCGAGTCGAACGCCTGGCCTCGCCCAATGCATTGATGGGACGGTTGGCCGGCCACCGTTTGGTAAGAGCGCTGGAGGAGGACCGTCGGGCTGAGCGTCGCCGGTGATGGCCGGCCGCGCCCGCTCCTACTGCCTCGATTCGTGGGCCGTCCTGCGGTTCCTCGAAGGCTCTTCGCCTGCCGCGCGCCGGGTCCGGCAAGTTCTGAGGCGCGGGCGGCCAATCATGAGCTGGATCAACCTGGGCGAGGTGTATTACACCATCCACCGGGCAGTCGGGGCCAAGGAGGCGGATGCCACGCTGGCTATGCTCCGTCCGATATTGGCCCTCGATGCGGTGACGCCGGAACGCGTGCTGGCTGCCGCCCGGATCAAAGCGACGCATCCGCTCGCTCATGCGGACGCCTTTGCCGTTGCCACGGCCACGGCTCATCGGGCGGTCTTGCTCACCGGCGATCCGGAGATCACCAAGCGCTCCGTCGGATGCCGAGTGGAAGACCTCCGGCGGTAGCGACGCTGCATATCTCCCCTCCGCAGACGGGGACTACACGCCCGTGGCGAAGGCGGTCAACACGTCCAACATCTCCGCGCTTGGTTGGCCGACTGCCATGGCGCTTGGTCCCTGCATTCACCCTCTACCCCTCGGCGTGATAGTTTCTCTGGGGCCGATCCAAACATGAAGAACTGCGTTCCGGGGTCGCTAGCGGATCGGCCGTCGCGAGCGCAAGTCGCGGCCCTCGTCGCCATGAGCCTTGGCGTCATCGGTTTCACGCCCGGCTGCCACAAGGGCGGCGCTCAAGGCCAGGGGCCGCCCCCCATGCCCGTGAAGATGGTGGTGGCCCGAGCGGTGCCCATCGACGAGACCACGGACTTCGTGGCCACGCTGCGGTCGCGCGAGTCCGCGGACATCATGCCGCAGGTCGAAGGCCAGGTGACGCGGATCTTCGTGCGCTCCGGCGCCCGCGTATCCCGCGGCACCCCCCTCCTCCAGATCGACCCCGCCAAGCAGCAGGCGGCGGTCAGGAGCCAGGAGGACACGCGCGCCGCCCGCGTGGCCGGCCTGGCCTACGCCCGGCAGCAGTACCAGCGGGTGGCCGCCCTCCACGCCGAGGGCATCGCGAGCCAGCAGGACATGGACCAGGCCAAGGCGGCCCTGGATTCCGCGCAGGCCGAGCTTCAGGCGGTGGGCGCGCAGGTGCGCGAGCAGCGGGAGGAGCTGCGCTACTACCGCGTCACGTCCCCTACCGACGGCATCGTGGGCGACATCCCGGTGCGGGTGGGCGACCGCGTCACGGTCTCGACGCTCCTCACCACCGTGGACCAGGCCGGCGGCCTGGAGGCGTACGTCTCGATACCGGTCGAGCGCGCCCCCCAGCTGAAGATGGGGATGCCCGTCCGCATCGTCGACGGCACGGGGGCCGTGGTGGCCGACAGCCGGATCGCCTTCATCTCGCCCCAGACCGACCGCGAGACCCAGACCGTGCTCGTCAAGGCCGCGATCGAGGACGCCGGGACCCTGCGGCCGGCGCAGTTCATCCGGGCGCGCGTGCTCTGGGGGACGAGGGAGGGGCCGGTGGTGCCGGTCCTGGCGGTGTCGCGCGTCAGCGGCCTGTTCTTCGCCTTCGTGGCCGAGGGCAAGGAGGGCACGCTGGTGGCACGCCAGCGGCCGCTCAAGGTCGGCGAGATCGTGGGCAACGACTACGTCGTGCTGGAGGGGATCAACCCCGGCGACCGCGTGATCGTCTCCGGCACCCAGTTCCTGCGGGACGGCGCTCCCGTCACACCAAAAGGCTGACGTGTTCGTAGACTTCTTCATCAGGCGGCCGATCTTCGCCACCGTCTGCGCCCTCATGATCGTCCTGGCGGGGGCGATCTCCATCCCCACCCTCCCCATCGCGCAGTTCCCCGCCCTGGCCCCCCCGCAGGTCACGGTCTTCAGCAACTACATCGGGGCCAGCGCGCAGGTCGTGGAGAGCGCGGTCACCATCCCCCTCGAGCAGCAGATCAACGGCGCGGAGGGCCTGAAGTACCTGACCTCCAGCAGCGGCAACGACGGCACCAGCCAGATCGTGGCCACCTTCGACCTCTCGCGCGACCCCGACCTGGCCGCGGTGGACATCCAGAACCGCGTGAACATCGCCATGGGCCGCCTGCCCACGGAGGTCAAGCAGACGGGCGTCACGGTGCTCAAGACCGCCAGCAACTTCGTGTTCGGGGCCGCCGTGTACGCCGACGACGGCCGCTACGACACCGCGTTCATGAGCAACTACCTGGACGTCAACGTCCGCGACTCGCTGAAGCGCGTGAAGGGCGTGGCCGACGTCTTCATCTTCGGCGAGCGGCGCTACGCGATGCGGCTGTGGCTGGACCCGGCGCGGGTGGCCGCCCGCGGGCTGACCGCCACCGACGTGGTGGCCGCGCTGCGCGAGCAGAACGTGCAGGTGGCGGCGGGCCAGGTGGGCCAGCAGCCGGCGCCCCCGGGCCAGACCTTCCAGATCAGCGTGCGCGCGGTGGGCCGTCTGAGCGAGCCGCGGGAGTTCGAGGACATCATCGTCAAGGCCTCGGGCGGCGCCACCGTCCGCCTGAAGGACGTCGGCCGGGTGGAGCTGGGGGCGGAGGACTACGCCTCCATCCTTCAGTTCAACGGGCAGGACGCGGTCGGCATCGCGCTCATGCAGCTCTCCAACGCCAACGCCCTGGAGGTCCAGCGCGCGGCCCTGGCCGAGATGGACCGCCTGGCCCAGCGCTTCCCGCCGGGGATGAAGTACCGCATCGCCTTCGACACCACCGAGGTGGTGAGCGCGTCCATCCACGACGTGCTGTTCACGCTGGCGGTGGCCATCGTGCTCGTGATCCTGGTGATCTTCGTGTTCCTCGAGGACTGGCGGACCACGCTCATCCCCGCCGTGACCATCCCCGTCTCGCTCGTCGGGACCTTCGTCTTCGTGAAGCTGCTCGGCTTCTCCATCAACACCTTGACCCTGTTCGGCATCACCCTGGCCACGGGGATGGTGGTGGACGACGCCATCGTGGTCATCGAGAACATCGCGCGGCACATCCGCGAGGGCCAGCGCGACTCCTATCGGGCCGCCTCCGCGGGCATGAAGGAGGTCACGGGCGCCGTGATCGCGACCTCGCTGGTCCTGATCGCGGTGTTCGTGCCCGTCGCGTTCTTCCCCGGCACCACCGGCATCCTCTTCCGCCAGTTCGCGCTGACCATCGCCTTCTCCATCGCCATCTCCGCCTTCAACGCGTTGACCCTGACCCCGGCGCTCTCCGCCCGGCTGCTGGGCCGCGCGCACGGGGCCAAGGGCCGGTTCTTCACGGGCTTCGACCGCGTGATCGCCCGCGCGACCGAGGGCTACCGCGGGGCGCTGCGCCGGACCCTGGGGCGGCCGCGCCTGGCCCTGGCCGTGTTTCTGGCCGGGGTCGCCCTCAGCGCCCTGATCTACCGGATCGTGCCGCGCGCTTTCGTTCCCGACGACGACCAGGGCTGGGCCATGGTCCTGGTGCAGGCCCCCGAGGGAGCGTCGCTCGAGTACACCCGCAAGGTGTGCGAGCAGGCCTACGAGGTCCTGCGCCGCCAGCCCGAGACGGACACCGTGTTCGCCGTCGCCGGCTTCAGCTTCGCGGGCACGGCGCCGAACCGGGGGATGATCTTCTTCGGCCTCAAGCCCTACTCGCAGCGCCGCGGGGCCGAGCACTCGGCGCAGGCGGTCGTCAACCGGCTCCGCGGGGAGCTGATGATGTCGATCACCGACGCCATGGTGTTCGCCTTCCTGCCACCGCCGGTGGAGGGGCTGGGTACCTTCGGCGGCTTCCAGTACGTGGTGCAGGACCAGAGCGGGCACACGCTGGATGAGCTGGCGGCGGTGACCCAGGACGTGGTGGCCAAGGGCAACCAGGATCCGGCGCTCAGCGGCCTGTTCACCAGCTTCACCGCCAACGACCCGCAGTTCGTGGTGACCATCGACCGCGAGAAGGCCAAGGCGGTGGGGGTGCCGCTGCAGCAGATCACGGACACCCTGCAGACCTACATGGGCTCGGCCTACGTGAACGACTTCGACTTCAACAACCGCTCCTACCGGGTGTACGTGCAGGCGGACAGGCAGTTCCGCTCGGGGCCCAAGGACATGCGCCAGTTCTACGTGCGCTCCGACGCGGGGACCATGATCCCGCTCGACAACCTGGTGCGCGTGACCTCGTCAACCACGCCGGGCGTGATCTCGCACTACAACCTCTTCCGCTCGGCGGAGATCAACGGGTCGGCGGCGCCGGGCAGGAGCTCCGGCGAGGCCATCGCCGCCATGGAGGCGCTGAGCGCCAGGACCCTGCCCCAGGGCTTCGGCTACGCTTGGACGGGCGTCTCGCTGGAGGAGCTGCAGGCGGGCCGGACGGCGGCCCTGCTCTTCGGCCTGGGGGCGCTCGTGGTGTACCTGACCCTGGCCGCGCAATACGAGTCGTTCGTGCTCCCGTTCATCGTGCTGATGGCGGTGCCCATGGCGCTGCTCGGCGCCCTCGGCGCGCAGTGGCTGCGCGGCCTGCAGAACGACGTCTACTGCCAGATCGGGCTGGTGATGCTGGTGGGCCTGGCCGCCAAGACCGCCATCCTGATCGTGGAGTTCGCGGAGCAGCTCCGAGAGCGCGGGCTCCCCGTCGTGGAGGCGGCGGTGGAGGCGGCCGGGATCCGCCTGCGGCCCATCCTGATGACCTCGCTGACCCTCATCCTGGGGGTGGTGCCGCTGGTCTTCGCCACCGGCGCGGGGCAGGCGGGACGGCACTCGGTGGGCACCACCGTCTTTGGCGGCATGATCGTGTCCACGGCCCTCAACCTGTTCTTCATCCCCGTGCTCTACCTCTTGATCGAGCGGGCCCGCGAGAAGGCGGGGGCCCGGACCGGGCGCTGACCGCGCCGTATCCGGCGCCTCTCTGTGGTACATTTCGGCCGCAACCGAACCCCTCTGGTCAGGCGCGGGAGGCCGCATGGCGGCGACGTTGTGGTTCTACGTGCGGGACGACAAGCGCCAGGGGCCCGTCGACTTCGAGCACCTCGTCACCATGCTCCTGGCGGGCCAGATCCCCCACAACGCCCTGGTCTGGCACCAGGGCCTGCGGGAGTGGTCGGAGGCCGACCGCATCCCGGAGGTCGCCGAGCAGCTCCCGCCGCCGCTCCCGCAGGTCGCCAAGCCGCCGAAGCCGGCCGGGGCCCCCGAAGCCCCGCGCCCGCCCGTCGAGGCGTCCTGGTCCTCCGCGTCCTCGTCTTCCGCGCCGGCCGCTGCGGGCCCGTCGCGCGTGGAGGAGCTGCGCAAGCGGCTGGAGAAGGAGCCCGGTTCCAGGCTGTTCGCCCAGCTGGCCGAGGAGCTGCGCAAGGACGGCCAGCTCGAGGAGGCGATCGGCGTCTGCCGCACCGGCCTCCAGAAGCACCCCAACTACCCTTCGGCCCGAATCACGCTGGGCCGCGCGCTCATCGACAGCGGCGACCTCGCCGGGGCGCGCGCGGAGCTGGAGACCGTCCTCCAGGGCGCGCCCGACAACATCCTTGCCCGCAAGCTCCTCGACGAGTGCCTGGCCTCCCTGGGCGAGGCCGATGCCCCGCGGCCGCCCGCGCCGCAGGCGCACGGGATGGAAGCGCCACGTGCGGCGGCCCCCGACGCGAAGGCCGGCGCCGAGCCGCAGGGTAAGTGGTGGAAGTCGTTGTGGGGAGCCGCCCCGCCCGGCCAGGGGCCCACGCCGCCGCAGGCGGCGCCGCCCGTACCGCCTCCAGCGCGTGACGTGGCGCCGGCGATGCCCGCGGCCGCCCCCGCCGACGAGGGCACTCCCCCCGAGGAGGTCGAGGACGAGGAGCCGGCCCCGGTGCTGAAGCGGCCGGACGAGGACCTCCCTCCCATCCCGCTGGTGGCCGCCGACGACGAGCCGTTCGAGCTCGTGGCGCCGTACGAGGGACCGGTCCCCAGGCGTCCGGCGGGATCGGGTTCCGGCGACACGGGCCCGATCTCAGTCGTGCCGCCGCCGGCCCCGCCGCCCGCAACGGCCGCGGTCCCGCCGCCCACCGTCGGCGCTGCTCCGGCCCCCGCGGCTCCCCCTTCTCCCCCGGCCTCCGCGCCTCCCGTGCCGCCTCCGATGCCGGTGGCCGCCGCCGCGCCGCCGTCGCCTCCGCCACCGGCTCCGGCTGCGGCGGCGACTCCCCCTCCGTTGCCTTCCCCCGGCCGCCCGCCCCGCAAGCCGGCGTCGGACCTGACCGCGCTGCTCGACGACGCCGCGGACGCGGCGCCGCGCATGTTCGTTCCCTCGCTGCTGCCGCCCACGGGCAGCCTGGCGGACACGGACTTCCCGGACCTCATCCACGGCCTCCACGACCGGCGCTGGACGGGGACCATCGAGCTGAACCGGGGCCGCGTGGACAGCAAGGTGACGGTGCAGGGAGGCCGGCTGACCTTCGCCACCTCCACCAACCGCGACGAGCGGCTGGGCGAGCTGCTCCTGCGCAAGGAGAAGATCACGCTGCGGCAGTACTACGAGGCGGGCAAGGCCATCCGCAAGGGCAAGCGCCTGGGGGCCGTGCTGGTGGAGCAGGGCGCCCTCGACGCCCGGGACCTGGTGAAGGCGGTGGTGGACCACACGCAGGAGGTCATCTACAGCGTGTTCCAGTGGACGGAGGGGTTCTACCGCCTGCGGGAGGGACTGGAGGGAGACGGCGAGACCATCACCCTGAAGCTCAGCACGGCCAACATCATCCTGGAGGGCATCCACCGCATCACGGCCTGGAGCCGGATCGAGCGCGGCATCGGCGGGCCCGACGCCCGCTACGTGCGCGCCGAGGACTACAAGGACCGGCTGCCCGAGATGACCCTCACCCCGCAGAAGCTGCTGCTGCTCGCGGGCCACGAGGGCGAGCGGGACGTGGACGCCATGTGCCGCGAGTCGGACCTCTCCGACTACGAGGTGTGCCGCACGATCTGGGCGTTCCGCGTGATCGGCGTCCTGAAGCAGGTCCCCCCGGCGGGCCCGCGGCCGTCCTGAAGGCCCTCGTCTCCCCCGGCCAGGTCAAGGAGGGTCCATGACGGAGACGCTGATCGACTACCGCAGCGACGCGGACGGCGTCGCGGTCGTCACGCTCGACGCGCCCCCCGCGAACACCTATTCCTACGAGATGATGCGGCAGCTCGACGCCGCGATCCTCGAGGCGCGCATGGACGACTCGGTGCACGCCGTCGTCCTGCGGGGGCGCGGCGAGAAGTTCTTCTGCGCGGGGGCCGACATCCGCATGCTGTCGTCGGTCACGCCGCGCTACAAGTACTACTTCTGCCTTCACGCCAACGAGACGCTGAACCGGCTGGAGCAGACGCCGAAGCTGGTGATCGCGGCCCTGAACGGGCACTGCGTGGGCGGCGGCCTGGAGGTGGCCATGGCCGCGGACCTCCGCTTCGCCCGCAAGGGCGCGGGCCGGATCGGCCTGCCCGAGGTCGGCCTGGGCGTGCTGCCGGGCACCGGCGGCACCCAGCGCCTGGTGCGGCTGGTGGGAAAGGCGCGGGCCCTGGAGCTGATGGCCACGGGCCGCCTGTTCGAGTTCGAGGAGGCCAGGGACCTCGGCCTGGTGAGCGAGGTCGTCGAGGCCCCGGACGCCGAGGCCTTCCTGCAGAAGGTACGCGAGAAGGCCCGGGAGTTCGTGCCGCCCGCCCGCGCCAGCAAGGCCGTGGGCCTGATCAAGCGCGCGGTACAGACGGGGGCCGAGGCCTCGTTCACCGAGGCCCTGGCCCTGGAGCGCGAGCTGCAGCAGCAGCTCTTCGAGTCGGAGGACGCGCGCGAGGGGCTCTCCGCCCACGTGGAGAAGCGGAAGCCGTCGTTCAAGGGGCGGTAGGCTCCGCTTGCCTTGACGCGCCACGGAAGCCTATAACGGCGCAGCATGACGACCCACCGGGAGCGAAACGCCGGGTGACCGCCGAGCCCCTGGCCATCGAGGACCGCGACGGCGCGCGCTGGGTCACGCTGCAGCGCCCCCCGCTGAACGTCTTCGACCTCCCCACCATCCGGGCCTTGAGCAACGCCATCCGGCCCCGCGCCCGGCGCCGCGACCTCAAGGTCCTGGTCTTCCGCTCGGGGATCCCCGGCACATTCTCCGCCGGGGTGGACGTGCGCGATCACGGCAAGGACCGCGTCTCCGACATGCTCGAGGCCTTCCACGCCCTCTTCCGCCTGCTCGACGGCCTGCCGCAGGCCACGGTGGCCGCCGTAGACGGGCGCTGCCTGGGCGGAGGCTGCGAGCTGGCGGCGTTCTGCGACATCCTGCTGGCCACGCCCCGCTCGGTGTTCGGCCAACCCGAGATCGACGTCGGTTGCTTCCCCCCCGTGGCGTCGACGCTCCTGCCCCGGATCGTGGGCCGCGCCGCCTTCGAGATGGTGCTCACCGGCGCGCCCCTGTCCGCCGCGGAGGCGGCGCGCGTGGGCCTGGTGAGCCGGGTGGTCGACGACCTGGCATCCGAGACCGAGGCCTGCGTGGCGCGCCTGACCGGCAAGAGCGGCGCCGTCCTGGCCCTGGCCCGGAGGGCCGTGCGGCAGGGTGGCCGCGGCTCCTTCGGCAAGGCCCTCGCGCGCGCGGAGGGGATCTACCGCAAGGACCTGCTGGCCACGGCCGACGTCGAGGAGGGCGTGCGCGCCTTCCTCGAGAAGCGGCCGCCGCGCTGGGAGGACCGCTAGCCTCTTGCGCACCCTCATCTACAACACCCGGATGGTCGTCCCCATGGACGACGCGCGGTCCCGCATCCCCAACGGCTACGTCCTGGTCAAGGACCGCCTGGTCGAGCGCGTGGGAGCGGGGGCGGCGCCCACCGACGTCAAGATCGAGCGCTTCGTGGACGCCCGCGGCAAGATCGCGCTGCCCGGCCTGGTCAACGCGCACCACCACCTGCCGCAGACGCTGACCCGCAACGTCCCGCGGGTGCAGGAGGCGCCCCTTTTCCGCTGGCTCTCCGAGCTCTACGAAGTGTGGCGCGGGATGGATGCCCGGGCGGTGGAGACCGCCGCGCAGGTGGGCCTCGGCGAGCTGCTGCTCACCGGGTGCACCACGACCACCGACCACCTGTACCTGTTCCCCCGCGGCCAGGACCGGCTCATCGACGCCGAGATCGCGGCCGCGCGGGCGCTGGGCATCCGCTTCCATCCCACGCGCGGCTCCATGAGCCGCGGCAAGAGCCAGGGCGGGCTGCCTCCCGACGACGTCGTGCAGGACGAGCGCGCGATCCTGGCCGACTGCCGGCGTCTGATCCACGAGTACCACGACCCGCGGCCGGGGGCCATGACGCGGATCGCGCTCGCGCCGTGCTCGCCCTTCTCCGTCACCGAGGACCTGATGCGGCGCACGGCCGAGCTGGCCCGCGAGAAGGGGGTGCGCCTCCACACCCACCTCGCAGAGACGAAG
>Ga0214472_10000886_pt1 | contig 35579 bp, 28 predicted proteins | sample RVTome_6_FD_207662 | JGI IMG/M metagenome (GOLD analysis project Ga0214472, IMG submission 207662) | Soil microbial communities from uranium-contaminated site in the Upper Colorado River Basin, Wyoming, United States - RVT140D175 | ecosystem: Environmental > Terrestrial > Soil > Contaminated >...
AAATTTGTGGCATCCCGAAAAAAAAGGTCCACGGCAATCCCCACAGGAGTCACCGTCAATTCTTCCCTTCACCCCCTCGACAAAAAACCGTTGCCAAATCAAAACAAAAAAAAACACATTCCAATCCACCTATGGCCTCCTTCTCCGCTGACACCCCCACTTCCCCTCCTCCCAAAACCGCTGCTACCTTTCTCCGTGAGTTTTGTGAACGCGAACTTCAGGATGCGGAAGAGTACAATCGCCAACGCATGGCCGACCTGAGCAGCAATGCCTCCGGTCCCAACGTCCCGCCTTCCTCCCCTGCTTCTCCCGCTGTCTCCGCGACATCGGCCCTCTCCACCGACGACCCCGAGTCCATTTCATCCCCTCTTCTCTTCGCTGTGCAGCACGGTAACTTTGAAAGCGCCATCCTCCTCCTCGCCGCAGGTGCCAATCGCAAGTATGTAGGTCCGTTTGGCACAACCCCTCTTCACGCGGCCACACAACGTGGGAACCTCGAATTAGTGCGGGCAATACTTTCCGCTGAGGTTGACGTTGACGCTCGTAAATCATCTGGAGACTCCTCTCTTCACTTGGCCGTCCAACAACGAGACGGAAAAGTCATCGTGGAGGAGCTCATAAATTCAGGTGCAGATGTCAACGCTGACAACAATTTAAAGGTAACCCCTCTTCTCTATGCTGCTGCTCGTGGACACGTCGTCATCGCAAAGTTGCTCGTCGCCAAAGGTGCCAATGTCAATGCTGTAGACGATTCTAAAAATTCCGCTATGCACTATGCTGCAAAATGTGCTTCCACCGAAATGGTGAAGATGCTCATTGAGGCAGGTGCAGATCCCGATGGTCCCAAGTGAGTATATTCCCTTCCCTACCCCAAAATAAAGAGATCCACAACACCTTTGCACCACATTTTGTAACTTTGTCACACCTCCTAAAAATCCAACTATGTCTGCCGCCATTCCTTCCTCCCCCTCCGCTCCCCCTGCTCCCTCCTCCGCCTCTCTTCTCCTCGCTCTGGAGAACAAGTCCGAAGTTATCGCTTGTAAGCTCCTCCTCTCAGGTGCAAACCCCAACTCTGTCGGTCCCTTTGGAATTACCGCTCTTCACCTGGCCATAGAACAAAAAAACCTCTCTTTAACGAGGTTCCTAATTGACAAAAAGGCCGATGTCCACGCTGCTACTTTTTCTGGAAAAACCCCTCTTCACATCGCCTGCAAATGCGCTAAAAGTGACGCCGTCCATGATCTCCTCGAGGCTGGGGCCATTGTCGACGCTCTCGACCGTAAAGGACGGACGCCGCTCCACTTGGTTGCCTCTCATGGGAAAAAAACCTCCATTTTCTCCGTGTGCTCCGATCCCCTTTCCATTGCCTCTCATCAAATCGACTCCCATGAAAATCCACTCTCCTACTGCCACCACAACGCCAGAGAGCTCCTTGAGGCAGGTGCATGTGTCGATTCTGTCGACGCGGATGGACGCACCCCTCTTTACTATGCTACACTGGTCGGTGACGAATATATGGTGGATATTCTGCTCAGTGCAAAGGCCGATCCCAATGCTCCCATTTGCACACTTTCCCCCTCTTCCGAATCCTCCTCTTCCTCCTCTCAATAATAATAAATAAACATATAAACCTTTCGCATCCCTCATCTCCACTTATGCCCGATACCACGTTCGGCTCTTCTTATTCCATGTGTCGCACTGCTCCCATACCTGCTCACATCCCTGCCGCACCCCCCGGGTTCCCCAATCTAGGTGCCGCAAACCCCGTTTTACCCCCTTCCCGTGCGGTAACCCCCAAAATGGTCGTCGCCCCGTGCCCTGATTTCATTCCTGTCGCACCCCCCGGGTTCCCCAATCTAGGTGCCGCAAACCCCGTTTTACCCCCTTCCCGTGCGGTAACCCCCAAATCCACCGTCGCCCCGTGCCTATCAACTCCTCTTCACGTTGCTGCAAAGCGTGGAGAGCTTCACTTCGTCGAGATCCTGCTCGCTGCAGGTGCCGAACCCAACGTCGTCGATGAAAACGGAATGACTCCTCTTCTATTTGGGGTAATGTGTGGTGACAGGAAGATGACCGAGATGCTCCTCCGCAAAAGAGCCGATCCCAATGTCGCCGACGAAAGTGGAATGTCTACTCTCCACCTTGCTTTAAGGTTAGCACGAACTTCGTTCATGTTCTTTGACATTGCCAATCTCCTGCTCAAGGCAAGGGCCGATCCCAATGCCGTCGACCTACAGGGCAGGACTCCTCTTCACCTGGCTTCCAAATGCATTAATACCACACTCGTGACCGCGCTCCTCAGTGCACGTGTTAATGCCAATGCCGTTGACATAAAGGGCCGGACTCCTCTGTACTATGCCTCCAAACATGGAAACAATGGTACCGCGAGGGTCTTAATTGCCAACGGTGCTAATGCCAATGTCATTGACGAAAAGGGCAGGACTCTGCTTCACCTGGTCTGCAAAAAAGCTAACGTGCGCACCCTGATCACCATATTCATTGACCTAGGCTCCGATGTCAATGCCCTCGACATAAGGGGAAGGACACCTCTTTACTACGCCTGCAAATATGGCATCTGTGAAACCGCCCTGATGCTCATCGCTGCAGGAGCCCACGTCAATCCTCCCAAGCGCGGAACCTCCCCCTTCTCCTCCTCTTCTTCTTCTTCTTCTTCTCAATAAAAAAAACACAAACACCTTCGAAACTCGTTCGCTAGTCTTCGCGGCCTCAGATTTTCACAATGGCTTTCAGATTTTTTGGGTACGTTGCAGGCAGGGTCGTCGCATTTATGCATTGGGTACGTCCTGAAGGTCGAAGAGAATTACCTATCCAGACCGCTTTACGACTGCGTAACTTTGAAGATGCGCATGAGATCATAAGGAAGAGAGAGAATCTCGAAGCTACGGATGATAACGGAGAAACGGCTCTTCATAGCGCAAGTGCTTACTCACACGACGATGTTGTGAACATGCTCCTGAATGCAGGCGTAAACCCCAATCCCGTCAACAATCGAGGTGAGAGGCCTATTCATATCGTCTGCGCGTTGGCCATGACCCCAACGAATATCCGTATTCTTTATTTGCTTCTGACTGCAGACGCAGATCCCAATGCCATTACTCCAGACGGAAAGTCTCCTCTGGGTATTTCAGTATTTTGGGGAATCTTCGAATACGTCAGGCTTCTCCTCGATAATGGTGCAAAAGTGAACATGAAAAACTTTGAGGGAGACACGTTTCTGCACACTGCAGCACTTGGGGACCATGTAAAAGTCGCCAGTATTCTCCTTGATAGAGGTGCAAACCCGAACGATGTGAATGAAGCCGGTGATTCGCCTTTGCATATTGCAGCACGCGAAGGACATGAAGAATTCACGGCGCTCCTACTTGAGAAAGGTGCAGAAACGGGTCTCCAGAACAAGTACGGAGAGACAGCTATACACGTTGCCGCACGGAACGGGAATTCCGAAACCGTAAGCTTGATAGTGCAGAAAGATCCCTCACAACTTGATGCGGTGTCCATCTATGGCAACACCGCTCTACATTATGCATCGTATTATGGAAACGAGATCACATGCAAGACATTGATCTTTTTCAGAGCAGATCCGCGCATTTCAAATAACGACGATGAGACGGCCCATCAAATCTCTAAAAATGATCATATTTACCAGATGCTAATCAAATACTGGCGTGGCACCCGCAGTCGTGTCTCCACTTCAAAGCGTTCTCCATCCGACGTTGTTCATCCCGAAGAACAGGACGTATCCACTTTGTCGTCCTCTTCGTCTACCGGAGGCGATACGCCTTCATCCTCGACTGCTCGAAACTAATAAACACTACCGGGTAATTTTTAAGCAGGCTTTTATGTTCTACGTCCAGTACGCGGTGAGAAAAACGTCTACACATGGAAGATCAAAATCGAGCTTTCCTTCTCTTTGCACAAAGAGAATGTACGCTGCCTCTTCCGTCCGAAAGTCTGCGGCAAGCCTGGATATTTCGACGCTCGACTGCGCATGCGTATCGACACTGAAATCTAGACATCCGGAAGCGGAGACTTCCTGAAATATATTCAGAGGCTGTGCAACATCTTGGGGGTACAATCTCCTCGCCTGCATCGTTTTCTGTATCCATGCGCCATTCATGGCGTGTAGTTCTCTCATGATCTGGATGTCTTCGCGGAGCATCGGCGATCCCCACAGTGTAACCGAGAATGGAGGCGATTCTTCAGGAACAGATTGGGGAGTCACCATGTACTCGAACAGGCTGGTAGGAGGAACATTTCTGCACATTAAGAGTACATCCGAGAAGGCTGTCCTCACGACCACGTCCCTCCATGTGCAGGGCCAATCTTGAATCTGTGCTACGTATCCCAGATCTTCGCAGGGAGATACGTATGGATATTCCACTTTTTGAGCTTCTACACGCGCCATCCCGATTCCTGTGATAATGACCAGGGATCCCGCGATTATCAGAAGTAAAAAGAGAACATCGCAGTCTATTTTGGTCTGACCTGGCATGGAATTTGTATATTTACTACGTCGCGTGGCGTAGATCGAGTGGGTCGTACCGACGGGGGCTGACCTGCCTATTTTCTATTCAACTCTTTTCGGAACTATCTTAATGTGACGAGACACAAAAAAACGCACCCCACGACGAATACTACAGCTCCTACACAGGATGTGAGAGTTAGTGCCACAGGGAATCTGTCGCTTACGTCCGTAGCGATGCTCTCGTTTGGAAACACTGGCACTACAGGATTGATGCATGTGGAATCGTCAGTAACCACACACACACCTTCTGCGCTGCATACGGACACGTGGCACGGATTGCCATCAGCAATGCAAGATGTCCCCGCTGGCTTGGCTCCGCCTCCTTGGCACACTGGAGATACTCCATTACACACTCCCTGAACCTCGCAAAAGTAAGGCAGGTCAACGAACGATCCACAAGGAGTGCCTGACGGGGCCGGTGGATTTGGGGGACACGCCGGCACGCCTTCGCACACCGACTCCCCTTGACATTCGCCCCCTGATGGACTGCATACTGTTCCGTTGGGGAATAGCACTGGCGGGGGACAGTTGGCTGCGAATCCAGTACAGAACGTTTGATCGTTGCAACCTAGATCCGGGAAACACTCTGTGTCATTCGTCAGGAACTGTTTTGGAGGACAAAGTTCACTGACTCCCGTGCACGTTGAGTTATTCTCACAAGGTCCATCTGATGGATCGCATATGGTCGTGTTGCTTGCAAACTGTTTTGGTGGACAGGGTGTACTATTCCCTGTACATGTTGAGTTGTTCTCACAAGGCCCGTCTGATGGATCGCATATGGTCGTGTTACTTACAAACTGTTTTGGTGGACATGATGCACTATCCCCCGTACACGTTGAGTTGTTCTCACAAGGTCCGTCTGATTCATCGCATACTGTCGTGTTGCTTACAAACTCTTTTGGAGGACAGGGTGCACTCCCCCCTGTGCACGTTACATTCAACTCGCAAACTCCTGCTGATTCTTCACATATAGTCGTGTTTGACACAAACTGCTTTTCTGGACACGTTGCATTATTCCCTGTGCACGTTGCGTTCAGCTGACAAGGCCCATCTGATTCGTCGCAGATGGTTGTACTGCTTATGAACTCTTTTGGAGGACATGGAGCACTGTCACCCGTGCACGTTGCATTCAGTTGACAAGGCCCATCTGATTCATCGCAGATGGTCGTGTTGCTTACAAACTCTTTTGGAGGACATAGAGCACTGTCTCCTGTACACGTTGAGTTGTTCTCACAGGGACCGTCTGATGGATCGCAGATAGTCGTATTAGTTATGAACACTTTTGGAGGACACGGAGCACTATCTCCTGTGCATGTTGAGTTGTTCTCACAGGGACCGTCTGAATCATCACAGATAGTGGTGTTGCTCACAAACACTTTTGGAGGACAGGGAGCACTGTCTCCCGTGCACGTTGAGTTCATTTGACAAGGTCCGTCTGATTCATCGCATATAGTGGTGTTGCTCACGAACACTTTTGGAGGACAGGGAGCACTGTCTCCTGTGCATGTTGAGTTGTTCTCACAGGGACCGTCTGAATCATCACAGATAGTGGTGTTGCTCATGAACACTTTTGGAGGACAGGGAGCGCTGTCTCCCGTGCACGTTGAGTTGTTCTCACAGGGACCGTCTGATTCATCGCATATAGTGGTGTTGCTTACGAACACTTTTGGAGGACAGGGAGCACTGTCTCCAGTGCATGTTGAGTTCATTTGACAAGGTCCATCTGATTCATCACAGATAGTGGTATTACTTATGAACTCTTTTGGAGGACAGGGAGCACTGTCTCCTGTGCATGTTGAGTTGTTCTCGCAAGGTCCATCTGATTCATCACAGATAGTGGTGTTGCTCACGAACTCTTTTGATGGACAGGGAGCACTGTCTCCTGTGCATGTTGAGTTGTTCTCACAAGGTCCATCTGATTCATCACAGATAGTTGTGTTGCTTACGAACTCTTTTGGTGGACAGGGAGCACTGTCTCCTGTGCATGTTGAGTTGTTCTCACAGGGTCCGTCTGATTCATCACAGATAGTAGTGTTGCTCACGAACTCTTTTGATGGACAGGGAGCACTTTCTCCTGTGCATGTTGAGTTGTTCTCACAAGGTCCATCTGATTCATCACAGATAGTGGTGTTGCTTACGAACTCTTTTGGTGGACAGGGAGCACTTTCTCCTGTGCATGTTGAGTTGTTCTCACAAGGTCCATCTGATTCATCACAGATAGTCGTGTTACTCACGAACACTTTCGGAGGACAAGGGGCACTGTCTCCTGTGCATGTTGAGTTGTTCTCGCAAGGTCCATCTGATTCATCGCATATCGTTGTATTGCTCATGAACTCTTTCGGTGGACAGGGAGCAGTGTCTCCTGTGCATGTTGCGTTCAATTGACAAGGTCCATCTGAATCATCACATATAGTTGTGTTACTCACGAACATTTTTGGAGGACAGGGAGTACTGTCTCCCGTGCACGTTGCATTCAATTGACAAGGTCCGTCTGAATCATCACAGATAGTGGTGTTGCTCACAAACACTTTTGGAGGACATGGAGCACTGTCTCCCGTGCACGTTGCGTTCAATTGACAAGGACCATCTGAATCATCACATATAGTGGTGTTGCTCACGAACACTTTTGGAGGACAGGGAGCACTGTCTCCTGTGCACGTTGCGTTATTCTCACAGGGACCGTCTGATTCGTCACAGATAGTTGTATTACTCATGAACACTTTTGGAGGACAGGGAGCACTGTCTCCCGTGCATGTTGCGTTCAATTGACAAGGTCCATCTGATTCATCGCAGATAGTGGTGTTGCTCACAAACATTTTTGGAGGACATGGAGCACTGTCTCCCGTGCACGTTGAGTTGTTTTCACATGACCCATCTGATTCATCGCATATAGTTGTGTTGCTCACGAACACTTTTGGAGGACAGGGTGCACTGTCTCCCGTGCATGTTGCATTCAATTGACAAGGTCCATCTGATTCATCACATATAGTGGTATTGCTTACGAACACTTTTGGAGGACAGGGAGTACTGTCTCCCGTACACGTTGCATTCAACTGACAAGGTCCATCTGATTCATCGCAGATAGTAGTGTTGCTTACGAACACTTTTGGAGGACAGGGTGCACTGTCTCCCGTGCACGTCGCATTCAGTTGACAAGGTCCATCTGATTCATCGCATATAGTTGTATTGCTCGCAAACACTTTTGGAGGACAGGGCGCACTGTCTCCAGTGCACGTTGAGTTCAGTTGACAAGGTCCGTCTGAATCATCACAGATAGTGGTGTTGCTCACGAATTCTTTCGGAGGACAGGGTGCACTGTCTCCCGTGCATGTTGCATTCAATTGACAAGGTCCATCTGATTCATCGCAGATAGTAGTGTTGCTTACGAACACTTTTGGAGGACAGGGCGCACTGTCTCCCGTGCACGTTGAGTTGTCCTCACAAGGTCCGTCTGATGGATCGCATATCGTCGTGTTGCTTACAAACTCTTTTGGAGGACAAGGTGCACTGTCTCCCGTGCACGTTGAGTTGTTCTCACAGGGACCGTCTGATTCATCGCATATAGTGGTGTTGCTTACGAACACTTTTGGAGGACAGGGAGCACTGTCTCCTGTGCATGTTGAGTTGTTCTCACAAGGTCCATCTGATTCATCACAGATAGTCGTGTTGCTTACGAACTCTTTTGGTGGACAGGGAGCACTGTCTCCTGTGCATGTTGAGTTGTTCTCGCAAGGTCCATCTGATTCATCACATATAGTGGTGTTGCTCACGAACTCTTTTGGTGGACATGGAGCACTGTCTCCTGTGCACGTTGAGTTGTTCTCGCAAGGTCCATCTGATTCATCACAGATAGTCGTGTTGCTTACGAACTCTTTTGGTGGACAGGGAGCACTGTCTCCTGTGCATGTTGAGTTGTTCTCACAAGGTCCGTCTGATTCATCACAGATAGTTGTGTTGCTCATGAACACTTTTGGAGGACAGAGAGCACTGTCTCCTGTGCACGTTGAGTTGTTCTCGCAAGGTCCATCTGATTCATCACAGATAGTTGTGTTACTCACGAACTCTTTCGGTGGACAAGGGGCACTTTCTCCTGTGCACGTTGAGTTGTTCTCGCAAGGTCCATCTGATTCGTCACAGATAGTTGTATTACTTATGAACTCTTTTGGCGGACATGGAGCACTTTCTCCCGTGCATGTTGCGTTATTCTCGCAAGGTCCATCTGATTCATCGCAGATAGTCGTGTTACTCACGAACTCTTTGGGAGGACAAGGGGCACTGTCTCCTGTGCACGTTGAGTTGTTCTCGCAAGGTCCATCTGATTCGTCACATATCGTTGTATTACTTATGAACTCTTTTGGCGGACATGGAGCACTGTCTCCCGTGCATGTTGCGTTGTTCTCGCAAGGTCCATCTGATTCATCGCAGATAGTCGTGTTACTCACAAACTCTTTTGCAGGACAAGGGGCACTGTCTCCTGTGCACGTTGCATTGTTCTCACATGGCCCATCTGACGGGTCGCATATCGTTGTGTTACTTATGAACTCTTTTGCAGGACAGAGCGCACTATCTCCCGTACACGTTGAGTTGTTCTCACATGGCCCATCTGAAATATCACATATGGTTGTATTTAACGCGTAATCTATGGGTGGACACGTGCAATTTATACCGTTGTAGTACGTGTCGAGTTCACAGAGAGTAGTAGCGTTTCTACACAAAGTAGTGTTTGACGGGATACTCCCGCATGATCCCGTATCAAGATTCACGCCTTCTTCGACCGGCAAATTGGATATGCAGCATCCGTCCTCTCCACATTCTCTAACTTCGTCTGCTTCACAGACTAGGGTATTGCAGCATGTGGCATCATTCTCACCTGCTGCTTCTGCGTAATCACATTCCAAGCTTTGGCTGCACACTGGCCATGCGCCCTCTCTGACCACGTTTGGGGTGCCGTCTCCACAATAGGACATCCTGGCAATTCCCTGGGCATCTATTCGAGTATTAACAGTCCCGTCGTAGTATCCCAAATAGAGGTATTGATTTGTCCAGTTGTATTTGCTGATCAAGCCTATGTTAAACAGAGGATACGTGTTTGTCCCGGTTGGAACATCCGCGGTTGGGAATCCTATGATATCCATCACGGCAGCATCGTCTCTTACACATGACACACTGATGTTGTCGACTGACACGTCAGAACCGAGGGTCGCGATTTGATTATTCCAGCCCATCATCGTCGGTGCCGTGTAACTATTGGAACCGAGTGGAAATGATCCTGATCCACTCGACACATCTACTATTTCCCAGTCGACATCAAACGTTACGGTGTGAACATCCAGCAGATTACCCGAGAAATCTTGCAATCCTGAGAGGTACATTACTCTTACATCTGGATGCATAGTCGCTATTATATTGAAACTCCCAGCGCCACCGTTGAATGAAGACTTTGCGGTTGTGATATCCCATTCTGTTCCTATTTGCACCAAGCTTGTGCAGGGAGCCGAGGCGTCATAAACATATAAAAGTACACTTTGTGCTCCAAATTGATGTGATCTTTCAATTATCAATATATTATCATCTCTGTCGAGCCAAAGCACTGATAACCAATGGAGATCAAAAGTTATCACAAAAGTACACTCACCGGTAAATCTCGCTCCCGGAGAAGGTATATCCCAAATGCTAAGTGATCCGGCCCATGTACTAAACAGCCACGGTCCACCTGGTACACTGTCCGACGAAATGAAATGTTCCATTGGAGTCGTGTCCCCACTTCCAAGCAAGCTGGTCACTCCAAGACCATTTCCTATAAATGTCAGGGTGCCTGATGCATCAGTCGAGTATGTGGATATGCGTTCTATCTCGAAACCATTGTCCACTCTCACTGATCCCACCGTGACGTATCCAGGATCGGGAGTTGCAATTGAATTTACTGAAACCGTAGGTTGAATTAGAGTAAATAAACCGCCCAACGTGTTGGTAGCCGAAGTGATAACCTGTGGATCATTACCAGGACCGTCTTGAAACGACAGTCCTGTCAAAGAAAAGGCATTTATGTTCGTCGATTTTGCGTAATATAATATTCCATTGTTAGAGGGATATCTCTGCGATACCGAAAATGCGGAGACTGCGAACGAGTTGTCAAAGTACAGGGTATCCCATTCTTCTGAGATGCAGCTACATCCTCCATTGATAAGATCATATTGAGCCGAGACGTGTACGACGCTTTGAAGTATGCACACCAGTACAAAAAATAAAAATACATATCTCCATTTCCCCATTCCTCAATATCCTCTCGGATGATATTGTAATTCGTCAGCCTTCTATAAACCTTTTTATTTCGCAAGTCCATTTTAGAGTCGAATTTGACTAAAATATACTTCTCTCGCCTCGGCACGCAACATGATATCGGTCTCCTCTACGTCTCTATTTTTGCTTTTACTTTCGGGTTTATTCATGCACGTGAAAGCCGACCCGCACAGTAACGCGGCCGACTCGGATCAGGGATGTTACGTGAGGTTCGCAGAGTACATTCCGAGCTCATGGGAACAAGAGTGGTATGCCAATGTGCAGGCCTGGACCCCGTCCCTGTGCCAGCAGTTGGTGAGAGATGTCGAGAAGAGCGTGTCCATGCTAACGAGCACGCACAAATGGATGGCAGATGCCTCTGAAAACAGGGCCAGTCGTCGGTTGGCGGATCGCATTTCTCGTCTCAACTCCACTTTGACTAAAAAGGGTCCTCGGCATGGTTCACAAGATACCTTTTCCCTGGCCCGACCACTAAATAGTGGTGGTCAGGAGCGAAACATCGTTGATCTGTTCTCTAGGATGATTTACGAGGAAGCATGTGCAGACGAGAGCTCCAGACTGCGAACATACCTGATCGAACCCCTCGTGGGAGCTCTAAGGGATCCGATGAGCATTCCCTGTCACGCCCTGTACCATCCCAGCGTGCGGTACATGATCGACCCTTCGAGTCAGTCGAAGCGGAATCTGCTGATTGGACCCGCGGCGCCGTTCTGTCGGGGCAGAGCGTTGGATCCAAATAACACTCAGTGGTACAGCGGACAAGATCCACTTCACCCCTGGACAAGACCGCGCAACGTGTACGTGTTCGACATGGGAGCGAGTCTGTTCGGCCGCTGGGGAAATCAGCAGGACGCTGCCGCTGGAATGTACTTTGCAGAAAGCCTAGAGAACCACGGAGTAGAGATCACCCACTACTGGGCTTTCGAGGCGGCGCGTGCCGATCCGCTAGTCGTATGGGACACTGTGCCTCTCCGCTACAAGCATCGCTACACGTATGTGAACGTGGCTGTTTCTGCCGACGAGGAGTCTCCGTATAACGTGTGGAGATGGATAGAGAACGCGGCGCGGGTGGACGACTACGTAATCGTCAAACTCGACATCGACACTCCTCTCGTGGAGAATAGACTCATCCAAGAGCTACTGAACAGTCCTCCACTCGCCGCTCTTGTCGACGAAATGTTTTTCGAGCACCATACCGACATCCCCGCCATGGCTCCGTGGTGGGGCACTGGAACTGGTCACACTCTCGAGCAGACGTACCACATATTCTCCGGTCTCAGAAGCTTTGGCATCCGCATGCACGCGTGGCCGTGATCCTGCCCCATATTTTTGTTTGACAAAGAAAAAAATCTTTGTTTGGGCCACGCAAACGTTCGGCCGCAAGTTCTGAATATTTTTTTTTTATTTCGTGGGGAAGAATGTCATGTGTAAGAGAGGTCGTGGAGGAGGACGAGGATGAGAATGAGGACGTGGATGAGGATGAGGTCGAGGACGAGGACAAGTCTGCAGATACTGAAAAAGAGTCGGCGGATGATACAGAATGTGCTCTGATGGATAAAGATCAAAAGTTGAGTACCGTTCGATGTAATACGTCGTGGATTAAATCTCAGGTGATCAAAATCATCGAGGATGTTGTCTGCTCGCTAGATACCAGTCCGTATAATTTTACACAAAAAATATACGATGAAGCAATGAAAATGGCTAAAACCAAAATATCATCTCTGAAACGAAGCAACTACGATTATTTTTCCGTTATATCCTGTCTGAGTAGTGGCAATTCGTCGTTCAAAGATATTCCTGTCGCTTATCCGCGCTTCCATCCCGACCGTCTTATATATCAAGAGACTCCTCGTTCGGCATGGATGTTCTGCACCCGCGAATCGGAAAATACCGTGAAACAGAGGTACTTGGAACCCGTACGAGATTTTATCGCACGTGAATTAAAGATCTCGTCATTTCCTTCAGAAGACGAAGAAATGGATCCTCCTCCGCAAGAACCGACATCCCCCCTGCATAACCCAGTTATTTCCGACCCAACCTCCAAGCGTCGACGATACACCCGTCCACCAACGTGTGATTCTTTGGACTCATCTGACACGGACGAAGATGAGAACGGTGAAATCTTTTCGCGCACGGGATCGGGTTGTGACCGCATCGATCACGTGCCTTCTGTCGTTCCAAACGGCAAGCGCCAGAGAGAGTCTGACGCCTCCGAATCATCCTCCTCCTCCTCCTTCGAAGAGATTTTCGAAGAGTCTGACGATGATGAAGAGTCTTGTCTCATGTCTTCCCTCTCCAGAGACAAGAGCGAACAAGACTTTCTCGCCAAAGTCCCCTTTATTCTACAGGAAACATCGGGTCAGATGACCACTATCGCGCGCGGTGCCTTGGGTAAAGGCAGTCTTTTTGTGGATGCCAGGGGAGCGTCGTTGAATGTCGTAAGAGCGCTGCTCTACCATAACCTCTCTCTTAGACGACAAAACGAGACCGAAGAAGATGCAGCTCCCTGTGTCTCTGGCTCTGGTGAGAAAGTCATCATGGGAGCCATTGGCAAAAACTCCATGTACCTCAGACTTTGAGCATACGTTTTTCGACAATCTTCCCTGATCTGAATTTTAGTGTATAAAACGGAAAACGTCCTCTACCCCTCTTCTGTTTCCACACTTTTTACGCGCTACATGGTCTCCTCCTGCTATGGGCGGTTCACGCTGTCCAATTCCCCCCCCCCCCCGACGTACGTCTTTGAGTCCGAAATTTTCGAGGGAGTCCCCATAACCCCAATAAAAAAATATTCCCCCCAACCCTTCACGTGCGACTGTCCGTGATAATTTGAATCCTCGCCGAAAAAATGTCAGAGCTCTCCTCGTCTACCAGCAACGAATTCGTGACGCCTACGAAACGTATAATCGACCGCTCCAAAATGATCCCCCCCGGTGCACCGGAAAGGCCATCAAAAGAGGTTCAAAGGAAACGACAACGATTATGGGCAGAACAAGGTTCCCCCACATCGGTGTTATTCCCAGAATTTCGAGCATCACTGAACCCGCACCAACGTATGTCTGCGAACAACACCGATCCATCAGGAACGCCGTTTTTGCTAATTCAAAAGGTTCGATCAGCCCATGCGACTGCACAGCGAGAATGCATAATAAGTGAGACTGTCGTACACGAACTGCGTCATAAGCTGCAAAGGGCAGAGAAAACATATGAACGAAGATTATCCGAGCGCGACACTCTGCGCGCAGATCTCGACATACTGGAAGCGGCCAGAACAATTTCGAGTGTTCTGCCTTTCTCCATGGTGGAAGACATGTCGACCTCCACATTAAAACTCAAGGAGAATTTGAGGAGGACGAAACAACAGGAGACAAGCGTTCGTCAAAAACAACGTCGTTTCTGAAAAGAAAAATAAATATCCATCCAGAGTTGATGTCAAGCAAGCGCGTAATTTTAAGGAGGTCAGGGAATGCAAGGCCTTTGCGAGAGATCAATGAGATGATTTGGCCAGACGCCCCCAAAGAGGCACGGACATCAGACGTTCGATTACCTGGAACCACCATGTCGCATCGCTTTGTGATTGACAAGCGAGGGGTAATCGCGAGACGTCAAAGAGATATGTACAAGAGTTGCTGCGTCATTCTCTTGGCAAAGGCAGAGACGGACATGCCGAGTAACGTAGCGTCATTTGTAGAGGGAATCTCAGCAGTGTTCAATCAGTCGAAAGAAGAAACGTACGAGGCGCTCAGGCCATGGTCGACCTTCTTTGATACGGTTGCGGAAAGCCTTCGCAATGTGGTCCACGACGATGAGCATTTTCTGCGTGAACTCGACGTACGAGTGTCACGAGTGACCGACTGCCTGAAAATGACGTCTCGAATTATGAACATTGATAAGACTGTGGATGAGGCACTGGGAGAATACGAACATTCAGTTTATAAATGTAAGCGCAGCAAGATGACTCAACGTGGCACAGACGCAGAAATCCTGGCAAACTCCAGTTGCGAGGACGATGAATAAAAAATGCACATTCTTTCTAATGATTTTTATGGTCATTTCAAGAAGACATGCGAAAGCGAGGACTTCGTCTCCGGAGTTCTTGATTTCGAAGATCGACACGTTTTTTGAACGCCACTCTAGCCGAAATTATCTCCCTGAGTTTAGCCGAAGTTTCAGCAGACGAGGAGGAACTCAGCGTTGACCTGATTTCGTCGATGCCAGACCACAAGTGAATAGTGCGTATATTCGTGTGATTGGCGGCGGCCTTCATAATGCGCAATCCGCAGTCCACGGCAAGGGTAGTGTTCTCAAAAACCAGAGACGTAAGATTGTGCATTTTCTTGATGGCGTCGATGAGTATTCCTGCCGTGTCTTCAGAGGCCGATTCGAATGACTCGTCGACAGAAAACTTGCACAGCAAGTGACTCGTCACGCAGGGCATGCCCTTTTTGATAACCAGTTCTTGCAGCGAGGACTTTTTCAGAGTGGCACATATCGTGGCAAACACCGAGGACGAAAACTCGGGCGCAGATATGCAAAAGGAGCCAAATCGATACCTGCTGCTCCGAGAGCACAGGGGAGTCAACACGATCCTGATAAAATCCTTTAGGATCTCGTCTTCCGTAGAGTAGAACCGGGCGTTCACAATCTTCATGTGTATACGTCTGTTGCGCGTCCTCGATTCCCTCATATTGGCGATGAGAGGCAGAAACACGCATTGGACATGATCGACACGCTCAATTGCGACGCGACGGAAGTTGACCTTGAAGATTCCATCGCTGAGGTACGTAACCACTGATGAGTCGGCTGTATGGGTGTACAGATTTTCTTCGTCGGCCGAAGTCGCCAAATACCTGTCCCATACAGATGTCTCCTCCTCCTCCTCCTCCTGGTCATCTTCCGTCGCAGTCGCCAACGACGACACCTCAGACGGTTCCGCAGCAAGTGGGGACACCGCTGTACCGACCTCATCGGGGTCTTTCTCAAAGTCTTCCTCTGCGTCCTTCTGTGATTCTGAATCATCGACGGCGTTGCAGATGTTCTTGATATCATACGGATCTCGTGCTGAATCGGATGCAGGTGCGACGTGAACCGCATGCTCTGGAAGATCACGCTGAGCAATGTGGGACGATGCATCGGGAGAGTGAACCACCGGGGGGAGAGGGGCCGCAAGTGTATCCTCCTTGATCGCGGGGGATGCTTGACTTGCGAGGATGCCTTTCTCCCTGTCAGATCGCTCAGATAAAAGTTCCACGGCTGTCGCTGAAATCTTTTGTCTTATTTCCTCGAAAAAGCGATCATTCAAACGTAGATCAAAATGAGGCGAAGTGGGCAGGTTGGAGTTGGCTGCGCTGTCAGGAATACAGTCGAACCGGACAGGTGGCATTGCGCTCGTTTTGGGGCGGTTATTTTTTTTTACTGCCTCGTGCGGCCGACGTTTGTCTTTTTATTCTTTTTTTTTCCCTTTTAAAAAAAAAAGAATAGTTTTGCTCAGGCCGAAATTCGAAGTTGAGAGAAAATAGAGCCGAATACGCCGTAATCATGAAAAGCATATGCACGATTCTTGCACAGAGCCGTTGCGAGCTTCTTGGTGAAGAGGTACCTTTTCAAAGGAGACAAATTGGGCGAATCCACTTTTAGCAGCTTGGTGGGTTGCACGTTGCAGAGACAAAGATCCGAACATGCAGTTTTCGAATGTCGGCGGAATGATTCTATACTAGGATTGTCGACGAAACAAGACGTCAGAGGCATAGCCCCACTCGTGACATAAGCGGGAGCGTATCCGTCGTCTAGAAACTCTGGTTCATAGAAATCAAAGTCGTCCTCGTCCGAATCGTCGAATCGCGACCATGATCCATATGTATCAGACTTTTCGATGATGTTTTCTTCTTTCAGGACTTCCTGTAAAGCTGACATAATGCCGACTCTCTGCGTGCAGGGGGGGGTTCGTGTATGGATCGTCGTCTTTTTCTATCGGGACTCGCTGCGCAGGATACTGCGGATGTCCAAGTAACTAGAGACGCGTGGCCGACGGTCTTTGTTGCTGTGTGTATTATTTTTTGCGCTTTGAATGCTACGCAGCACACCTTTCGCGAAATACACAAATGAAACCCGCAGATTCATATATGTCTCCTAGTTGCATACATTCGTAACATTCAAATCGTCTCTACTATCAGAGAGTGACAATGGGGAATGCAGCGCCGGGTTACATGGATACAGAGAACGGGGGTCCGGCACAAATTAGGAGAAGAAAGTCGGCGAAATCGAAACAAGACGCAACCCCGGAAGAAAAAGCTGCGCAAGAGCAAAAGGTAGAGGAAGAGAGATTGCGTCAAGAGCACGAAGACGAAGATCGAGCAGCTGCCGCCCGAACGCAAACCAAAACAGAGGCTGCGGCACACAAGCATGATATCAAAGTGATTATCGGGAGCATCGATGCTGAATTCGATATGTTGGGGAGTTTGGATAGTTTACATAGCGACCCACGGGTGTACCAACATGAGATAAAAGCTCTTAAGGATAAATTCGTCGAAAAGAAGAACGTTTTCCTCACAAAATTACGGAGGATTAACCCTGATGTCGAAGAGGATCAGGCCCAGATTCAACAGATGTATGGTATATTGCAGTCGACGAAGAAGGAGGTTCACTTAAAGTTACATCATCATCTACACGAAATTCTGAAGGCACAAAAGGTCGATCTACAACTTTTATCTGACAATCATTTATCGCAAGGTCTGGAGAGTAACATAAGCAATGCCAAGGCCAAGGTCGAGACGTCTCTTGAATTTATGAATGATGCAACGAAAAAGGACGCAGATCTAACTGCAGTGCACAACTCTGTGGTAGAAGTTAGGAATGCAGCGAACCAAATCAGGCAAAGTATGACAGCAAAATAAACTTTCTCCATCCTTGTAAAAAAGTCAGGAGGTCGGTGGGGTGCTGCGTCTGACTCTACTAATGCGTCGTTGTCTTTTCCTGCTGTTCGGTTTCTCCTGCTTGAGGAGGAGGAGTGGAGGAAGAGATGTGGGATTTATCGGGGTCACACACGAACTGGGGTAAAAACGCGAGCTCGGGATCATGCCGTCGTTGAGTGACGCGCATTCTCTAAGATCAGATGCTAAATCTCTCCTTCTTGTCCAGATAAGATAACTGTGACTCGACACTGATACTAAAAGTTTCGTCAGATGGGGGTGCTCCCCGGTTAGCTCGTTCTCGACGTATCGCTTGATTTCTCTGTCTACTCGATCCATGCAGACCGCCATCTTTTTTGTCGTGGACGTGCGTGTACTGTAAATGTCATCGGGGATGTCAGTCTCTGACCAGATCTGCTCGCTTGTGAACATGGCTGCACATCTCAGGACTGCACACTCGTAGCCGAGGGATCCTTTGTATTGAGAAATTAACGCAGAAACCACGGTCTCGCTTCGCACCTGAAATGGGATGATTTCATCTTGATCGCTGGAGCGAAGCGTCGCCGTGTTGAGCAGCATAGTCATGATCAACTTTAAATGACTGCGCTCACTGGACGGAATTTCTATGAACATCATGAATATCCAAACAGCAGCTTCTTCGAATGAGTTCACCTTGTACGTCAGGGTCACGAGCTGCGCGCCCCAAGGATTGTCAGATTTTTTCATATCCAGTATACATTTGTGGAGATGCTCGGCAGCCCGCTCGCACATCTCCAGATGACTGAACACGTCGTCTTTCTTGTCTGTGTGTGCTATGAATCCGACGATCTTTCTGGCGTGCAGTCGGTATGGACACTCATCCTCTGACATATTTTCGCTAACACGAACCCCGCTTGAACTGTCTGTGACTTTTTTGCTTGTGTCGTTCTCGTCCCGAATGGGAGGGGTGTTTATTTTTTTTCGAAAAATTCAGGCCTTTTGAAAAAGAAAAGAATCAGAGTGAAGGGGCGACTAATCTAGAAGGGTTTGGGGGAATAAAAAAAATAATTCGAGAAACACTTCGGATTCAAAAAAGTCTCACTTGCTTGCAAATTTGTGGCATCCCGAAAAAGAGTCGACGGCAACCCCCAGAGGAGTCATCGTCAGTTATTCCCTTCACTAATTTTTACATAGACGAGTAAAGGGACGACCAGTCTAAGAAAAGGTAAAGGGAAGAAGAAAAAAAAAAGAACGACAGAAAGAAAATGGCAATGTCCCCTAAATGGACCAATGGATTCCTGACGAAATGCCAGGATAAAATAACAACGCTCCATGGCAAGATCATGGAGAAATCAGACGAGGTAGCAGTGCATGCAGGATATGTGAAGGATCTAAAAAATTCGAGTAGGACAAAACCGATTATTGCCGAGCACGGAGATCGATGGATGTTGTATGTTATCCCTGACGACCGCACCGTGTTGCTGAATTTGATACGTACATTGGCAGAGTTGTATGGATTATCTCAAGAGATTGTAAGTGAAAATCCTTTTTGCACGAAAGAAGAACCATCGATGTTTCAACTCCTGCTTCGTGGAACGCAGGAACTCGGGACGTTGCTTATGCGTATCGATCCTGAATTTTCGAAATGGGCATTCGCGCGTTTGGATCTCTCTGATCCTAATGATGAAGAGATTGCCAAAGACGGGTTCGATCGATCAGTGAAAGCACTTTCCATGATGATACGTTCGTTGATCAATGAGCGTACGCTGAGTCAGGCATTTCGTAGTCTTGGACAGTCTGAAGCGTTGATTGAGAAAATTACGATGGCCTCGAGCGCAATGACTGAGTCGGTTAGGGTCACTTCTTGGGATGAGATGGTGGACATTTTTGAACGAGTCGACGTGAAAGAAAAGCTACAGGAAGAGATGACGAGTTTCATTATTACGCATTCAAAAGATTATGAAGTATGTATGTTGATGGAGTTTGGCAGATGCTACAGGTGGATTGGTTCGGCTGAGAAGACCAAGGCAGAGAAGAAGGTTGCATGTGAACGTATGTGTGGACAACTCCAATATTATATATTGGATATGCCTGATGAGTCTGTAACTTTATCAGACGTATTCAAGGACTTGTTATCAAAGGCGACTTTGGTAGGATCCCCTCAATTGTGGACGACAGAACCACATCAAGAAGGCGCCTATTCATCAAGCCTTACCATCCAGACATCTCCCACTGACGAAACGGTGTTTGTTCCGGAAGAAGAAGAAGAAGAAGAAGAAGAAGAAGAAGAAGAAGAAGAAGAAGAAGGAGAGGAGGACGTTCAGTGTTCCTCTTCTTCGGCTGCATCTGGATCAAATCAAGCGGAGGTCACACCCGAGAAAAAGAAGAAGAAGATAATGAAGAGGAAAAGGCCTCGATCAGAATCGGAGAAGAAGAGGCAAAGCAAAGACTCGCGTTCTTCGAGTCCAAGCTCGGTCAGTGCTTGCACAAGTACAAGCATATTCACTGCCCAACAAAAAGTCGCAATCAACAAGAAGAAGAAGAAGAAATCGAATGAACGAAACAGGAAAAGGCCTCGATCAGAATCAGAGAAGAAGAGACAAAGCAAAGTCTCGCGTTCTTCGAGTTCAAGCTCGGTCAGTGCACACACAAGTACAAGCATATTCACTGACCAACAAAAAGTCGCAATCAACGAGCGTGTCCTCGAACGACTTGGACGCGACGCCAAAGAAAACAACGGGTATGGATTGACAGAGGTCGAGATCAAAAAATTATTCGACTCGAAACCCAAATCTTACTCGAAGAAAGAGAAGGAACAGTCCGACTATTTCAGAAACGAACATCACAATTCAAAGGCAGAGTATGTCATGTTTCCTACGCGATATTTTTTGAAGTATCCCAAGTCTTCGGAGTTCATACATGGAACGAGTACAGTCAAGATATGTCGTCTATTTGTTCTTGTGTCTGTCAAAGAAGGACCTGCCTTCGGATCGTTAGTACAGGACAGGAAGATGTACTACTCTACTCTAAACGCTGAAAAGCAGAGCTCAAGTTTAAAATGCTTGGACACCTTTTTGGCATTGATTAGTGTGAAAGACCTTCGGAGCACATTGACCCGACCGAAAGGTTCCACGTCGTCCACTACGAAATTTTTGGATTTATGTGAGATCGACGATTCTGATGTTCAGTCTTCTTCATCTGCATCAGATCAGGCAAAGGCAACCTCCAAGAAGCAGCGGCGGAAGAAGAAGAAAGGTCATTCCAAAATCTTGCGTTCTTCGAGGCCAGAGCCGCGCAATCCATCTAAGCGTACAACCTTACGCGATACTCAACAATCTCAAGACCTGATACAAAAGTTGAAGATCCCCCCTGATCAAGCGCAGTATCTATGGTCACATGGAGCCATCAGTAGTCCCCAATCTGACACTATTAACGGTTCGCGTCGTACAAAGGATTATGTACCACCCAGCTGTGCTGTGAAAGATTGTTCTGCATGGGCTACAAATCTCTGCAAGCGAAAGGAAGGCTGTCCGGCGAACACTTTGGCAAGGGGGGTTTGCAAGAATCACAGCGGTCTGCAATGCTTTATCTATGAGTGCAGAGCCCGTGGCTGTGCTGTATGTGTCAGGTCTATGATTGGAGCTACTGAAGGGTTTTACGCGTGTCGTCATCATCCGCGGCGGGGATGTGGGGTTTCCACGTCTTCAGAACGGTCGAGCTCGAGCTCAATGTCATCTGCAAAGAAAAAGAAGCAAAATGAGGAGTCAGACGACGAAGACGGCTTCTTCTTTAGTCGCAGCGACGACGAGGAATAAAAAATTACCCCAAAACAAGAGTTTACTAATAATAGTGCCTACGGATTAAAATTGACTGCGACGGCAATGGAACTAGGAGTTCTACATGTAGGACATGCATGGCTGATTTTAAGCCACGTTTCTATGCAGAATTTACAAAAGAAGTGTTCGGCATTGCAATTGATTGGTCGGTACCACTTCTTCCTTTTCGTAGCGTCGCAAAGGCATATGCAACAAGTATACTTCTTGAGGACCAAACGAGCACGCGGACGTGCCTTGGGAGGACGTGTCGACGAAGAGGAGGAAGAGGAAGAGGAGGAGGAGGAGGAGGAGGAGGAAGAGCCTCGACGATACTTCCTTCGATTGGGAGTCGACGCGACGCTATCTAGGTTTGTTCTCAGTACTATCAGATGATTGTCAGGGAAAGGCAGTGGAGGTCCGTCGAACGCTGGACGTGCTTTCCACGTAGAATCCAGGCGTGATAGCGTTAACGAAGGATGGATGTCGGGATAAATAGACCTGAGAATACCTTCTATTATTTCAGTGGCAGTCCCCAGGACATCGCTGTCCACAGATGCCGGACTGTCCGGGATCCACTCAGGGTAGGATTGGCTGCGGTCCATTTTGCGCCGTATGGTTATTTAGCTTTTTGTGTGCACAGGATGTGACAGTGAAGGCAGGTCTTCGGATGCAAAGTTTACCTTGACCTTTTTATTTTTTTTTTAGATTTACAGAATACTGATCGATCCACTGATTCTCTTTAAAAGACTTTCCTCCCACACAAGCGACGACTCCAGTGAAACGGAACGGTATGGAATATCCCGTTGTCCTTCGTCGTCGAAGAGTCGACCGACCATCGACATCCTCATCGTCATCCTCTACTTTGTCGAATGTTGGGAAAGGACCAGTTTGTCTGATTGCTGACCTGTCCCAAGAAAAGATTATGCGAGATCAGATCAGGAGAACCGAAATAATCAAGCGTCTCCTCGAAATAGAAAATTTCTTTGCAGGAGAAATCACGCTCGCACATGTGCATGATAATTGGGCAGATGCATCAGAAGAGGATGTAGCTCATTTGCGAGAACTGGCCATAAACTTCACACAAGAAGGGAAGAAATTTGGGAAGGAAAGAAAAGAGTTGGTCGAGGAATATTTACTTCTTTTGTGAACATTTTTTCTGGCATTGCACTTTCCAACCTATTGAAAATAAAAAAAAAAGAAATCGAGAAACAACTCGGATCAAAAAAACTCAGTTGCTTGCAAATTTGTGGCCTCCGGAAAAAATCGGCGGCGACCCCCAGAGGAGACACCGTCAGTTCTTCCCTTCACTAATTTTTACATAGACGAGTAAAGGGACGACCAGTCTAAGAAAAGGTAAAGGGAAGAAGAAAAAAATGTCAGACACGGAAGAGCGAGGCATTTTGCAGGAGATTGATTATCAAAATAGTCGAGAGATAGTGGATGCTCGATGCATTCACCACGGATGGAGGCAAAACACTCTGAGGCAGGTCGCTGAGGAGGATGAATTTGTGGAGGCACCTAAAAAGCGCAAATCAGAAATGCTGAAGAAAGTACTGGAAAAGATGATCAAGGGAGAGGTAAAAGAGGTGTGTCTCACACACAGAAACCTCGACGACGGATCTGCGAAAAGAATTGGCTGGGCGATGATGCGTAGTCCCGAGCTCAAAACGGTATTGTTGGATCATAACCTAATGACCAAAGAGGCGATAACTTATCTGCATATGATTGTTTCAAGACATCCGAGCATAACCTCTTTTTCGACAAAGGATAACTGCGGGCGCATTCCGAGATCATTTGTCGTCGGAGCAGAAAAGCGTATGGATCTGAACAGACACAACGAAAACCAGAGGAGGTTAACTTTGCGCCAGAGGTGCTGGCTCGTTATCATCGATCCGGTGTCCCGTACAGGAGATGCGGACTTGGATTTTTCAGAGCTTCCTTACTACACCTTTTTACGGGGCTGTCGAGAGTTCAATGAACGTTTCTACATCAGAAGATTAGACCTGATCAGATTCAAGGAACCCCCGCCTGCATTACGTAAAATAGTCAACAGGTGTAAGAGCAATGCGCATCGTGATGACGTCAGAAAGTTCGAGCATTTGGTTAGCCAACCTCGCACTCGAAAAAGAGTAGACCGCTACTCCCCACAAGTATATTAAAAAAATAAATACGCAAAGCAATGTATGGCGCACCTGGGAAGTTTACGGAGTGGTCACTGTTGATTGTTGCGGTGGCTGTCATATTTATTTGGATGGCCAAGGAGAGTGCTGCGCACGGTGCGCTCGACGAAGAGAGAAAAGAGCGCGTTCTCAAACACATCGAAAACATCGACGGATATCTGGACAAACACCGGGGCGCGCAGACGAACGACACGTCGATTGTCCGTCCGAGTCGGCATGACGTGCAAATATCGGACGGGACATGTAGAAGCGGGACAGGGACGTGCGTGTACGATGTCCGAACAAACAATATGATGCCCACGGTGACTACAACTGGGCAGGGCTGGTTAGGAGACGAGATAGAGTTGATGTACACGGAGGGGCACATGCGGGAGACATTGCGCGCATTGACTCATTACTCTCAGCGACAACACTCAGTTAAGAAGGATGAGTACATCGTTCTGGATGTGTCACGGGTACTGGGAGACTATCTGGACATGCTGTCAGTGGGCAGCACGCAGCTGACACCCGATGAATGCAACGAAAAGACGAAGACTGATAGCATGCCTCCCTGCTGGCAGCTGAAGGATTGCGAGGTGCCCACGCTCGTTACGTCGAGGGGATCTCTCAAGACTAGAGCAGCTCTTCCAGCGCCGTACCCGGTGGACGTGGAGCTGACGATATTTTGTGGCTCGTACGAGTTGAACAAGAGAGAGACGCGGCCTTTCGGAAGATCAGGAGAGCCGTACATGGCAGTGTGGGCGTCAGAGCCCTCGTACAGATCGGCGTCCACGGACCCAAAAAGGTGTGCGTGGTCAGCTTCTGTGGAGCACGCGAGCAGACTGGTCAACTTTTGGATGTCCTTCTGGCCAGGAGCCGATATATTCTTGCCGCCCTGGGAGCTTCACATCCCCATTCCACTCGAAGCACTCTTCTTTGCTGATACGCCCGGTGCAGGCGTGTACAGATTGCGCACGTGGAGCGAGAAGGCCGCTATGCTCGACGAGTCGTTCTTTGATCACTCGTCAGAGGAGTTGCAAAAGAGAGTTCAGCAGCTGCCCGAGCCCGAGGTCATGCATCCTGGACGCTGCTCCTCGAAGCGTCCCAAGGGCCTCGCTCTAGGAGCGTTCATCGCAGACAACTGCGAAGACATTCTCAGGAAGCGCGTAGTTCAGGAGCTGCAGAGTCTTGGGCCCAAGTGGGTGGACTCGAGTGCCCATTGTCTGCATTCTGCATCACTGCCTTGCGACGCGCTCGCGATCGACGCATCCGCGCTGGACACACTGCCCGTCGTCGGCGACCACAGACGAGCGCCGAGATCACCCGCGAACGACAGGTTCGTCGTCAAGTACCTGCAGAAGCAGGCGCAAATGTCGCACTACATGTTCTTTTACAGTTTCGAGAACGAGCCCACCGATCCGATGTGGCTGACAGAGAAATTTATAGGACCCTTCGTCGCGGGTACCGTCCCCGTGATCCTGGGACCAAGCGCGTGGTCTCGAAGGTTTCTGCCCGCGCCGCACTCTGCGATCTTTCTCAGTGACTTCCAGTCAGTGACCGCCATGGCAAAGTATTTACACTATGTCGCATGCAACGAGACGGCCTACGAGGAATACTTGGCATACCAACAGAATCCCAGACACACCCTCAATCCGCGATTTCTTGCTCTATTCGCTTCTCGCCGACAGCAGAGTCTGTGCATGCTGGCAAAATTCGCGGTTCTGGCCGACAAGGATCCCTCTCTCGCGCATAATCATCGCGTGTTCGTGGGTCAGACGGGACTCGTCCCCGTAGGCACTGTCCACAATCAGACCATTCATGTCGAGAGCGACTTTTATTCTCTCTGAACTCAGCGAAACATCGTTGCGATCAGACGAACACCCTGTCACAGGCTCCCGAAGGACTGGACACGCTGAAGGGGTGTTGGATGATATTGCTCGTCGAGACGTAAAAGAGGTCGCGACCAAGGGGGGAACGCACAACAGTCGGGGCGATTTTCACGATGAGATGACCCCATTTTGGAGTACACGCAACAACAAAGTGAAAGCCTTTGGGGATGTCATATAAATTTTTTATCTTGAGAATTCGCAACACATCGGCGTGTACGTATTTTATCGCTGCGGATGGCGTTTTGCATCCGTCCACTGGACACGAAACGCTCCATGACACCCGAGTCCCGTCAAAGAGAGAGGTTACGTCAGAATAATTCTGAGAGAGAAAAGTCACACTCATTGCGCTCGTCTTGGGACGGTTATTATTTTTTGCAGTCACACTTGCTTCTACCAGCCAAGTCCGGAAACTGTGTCTGAGAAACTGGAGAGCAGATCGCAGGGTGTATCTGGGTTGCAGGCGTCCGCGACATTATTGTCTGAATCGTCGAATGATGTTATGGAAAATTTGCTAAAGAGGGCCTCATTTTGTCGGCCGAGGAAAACGTTGTCGTCACAGGGAGGATATTGAGCATGATTCTCCTGGAGGATTCTGCTCACGGCACGCCCGTCCGATGGCTGAAGTACATAGTCTGAAAGAGACGTTCCTTTTCCGCCCAGATGAGCAAATGAGTCAGTCTCGACGACGGACGGAGAAGGAATGTCTCTTTCGACAGATTTGGGGTTGCACCGAGTCAGGGCTATCTTATCGGGAATCAGAGCGTACACCATGTAGGTGTATCCCTCACTGTCGAGGGCATCGTGGACATTCGCCAAAAGTACGACATCTCGCGCGATAGTTTTTCTGTCAGTTTCGGTGATCCACAGAGGAGGACTCTTTGTTCTGTCTCCATGAAAGAGGCGGACAACCACACGGAGGCCATATTCTACATCCCATTTTTTACAAAGATAGGCTATGAGCTTGTACATCTCGAATGTGGGAACAACGCGCAGCTGAAGCATTGGATTACATTTGCTGTGAGAGACGGATTTCATCGAGAAATCATCGAATGGAAACAGTCTGAGGTCGTGTCGTTTGACAGAGCGTTTGCGACTGCTCGTTGAAGCCATTTTTTTTTATTTCAAGGGGACTCTCTCAGAACGCTGCCACTTACTCAACTGCTGTCCAGGCTCGATCCCTCTCAGCTGCAAACCGTGAAACAATTTACGTGGCGGTCTGCCTTGAGACTGATCGAGAATTTCGGGCGAAATTGTTTTCGGTACGCCCAGCTCAGGACTAGGATCACAGTCTTCGATCTCGTCGTCTGTGTCCGAGTCGGGCGTAACAAGACATTCCTTCGGAGTCATTAGGTCCTGTGCTAGACCTGATCGTCTGCGGCGTTCGAGAAGAATGGCGTGTATCGTTTTGAAGTCGTCCGCATTTTCAAAACAGGACTCGTGTGTCTCCACTACTTGCACGCGAGGGCTTGACCGAACAAAAGAGAGCAGCGCCCGCCCAGCCCGCCGAGAGACGCGCACGTTGCCTATACCGAGGCTTTCTAGAGTATCGTTTTCGGCGAGGGAATCGACAATTATCTCCACGCCGCGCTTCGTCAGATCGAGTGCATTCATGAAGAGCGAGGCGACGCGTCGACTGCCCTTTATGAACTCTGCTATGCACGGCGCAGATTCGTCGGAAATGGGGTTGCTACTTATCTCTAGTCCCTGTACGCCGCCTCCGTTTTCTCCCAAAATTCTTAGAACCGCCTGGACCGCTCTGTCGCCCATGCAGGTGGAGGAGAGATCCACGTATTCGGGACACGTCCACGGTGCCATAGAAACGCAAGCCCGCGATATGCGCTCGAACCCCGAGAGCGTAAATTCAGAGCCTCCAAGCATGACATCTTTGACGTTCCCCGAGAACAAACCCACTGTAATGGCGGTCACTAGGGAGCACAGTCGCCTGGGTTCATGGACCAGACAATCGTCAAAGTCTTCTAGTGAGTAGGTCTTCGATACGTAGAAAGGTCCAAAGTTGATCTCTTCTCCGCCGTCGCTCGTGGCGAGCCTTGCCACGTGTTTGCGGATCGCGTCCTTGTCGTCCTCTCTCAGCCGTTTAGGGTTTCTCTTGTCCGTGCTAGAGGGACTGGCTGGGGACATGTGCACGATTCCTCTGGGCCTGTCGCTGTCTGGGGGTTTTACTCTTATTGCCATCTTTGGAGGTGTAGTATTTACTTTTTTTTATATGAGCATACAAGCTTGTGAGCAGACCAGTGGAGACGGAGACACTGTTTGCTGCAGTATCTGGCTTCGAAGCATCCTGCGCACAAGATCGAGTCATCTGGAATTGGAATCCAGCAGCAGGAACAACTGTTTTTCATCGAAGCTTTCAAAGAAGCGCATTTGGCTGAATGCTCTCCTACGAGCCAGTGATCCAGTCTGCATTCGGGTCCGCAGTAAAAGAGGATGCGACACTGCCTGCATTGAACGGGAATCTTGGACGTGACTCCACAAAACGAACACTCTCGCTTCGGCGCAGGGATGTACGGAGGCATGCTCGCCTTGCGCATATTTGAGACGTACTTGGACACGTACCCTCCTGCTTCAGAGACACCGCTGCGAACGGCCTTGACGAGCCAATCGAGGGCGATGTCGTGGTCTATCTCTGTTCCGAGTCCGACACTGTAGCACTCTGCTATTTTGAACTGCGCATCGCCATAGCCCTGTTTGGCACTTGCGAGCATCCACTTGAATCCTCCGGTATCGGCCTGAATGCCTCCGTAGCCCACGAAAAAGCTCAGCCCCAAATTGTACTGTCCGTACGGATCGCCTGCCGCAGATGCTTTGATGAAGAGATCCAGCGCTTTCTTGGGATCCTTCCCAGTTCCCAGACCGTGCTTGTAGCACAGAGCGAGCTGCGTCGTGGCAGAGGGCAACTCTCGCGAGTCAGAAGCTGCGAAACATCTGAAGGCCGCCGACGGGTCTGCATCGGTACCCTGACCCAACTTCCAGCACATCCCTGCGTTGTATAACGCGCTTTTCTGCTTCTGGAGCGCTGCCGCTGCGAAATATTCAAACGCCTTTTCCGTGCTCTTCTCCACTCCTAGTCCATGGCGATAGAGAACACCCAGATTGTTTTGCGCAGCGGCATTCTTTCTCTCTGCCGATCTTTCAAACCAGTAGACTGCCTTCTTATAGTCCTGCTCTACGCTGCAGCCTTGCAGGTAGAATTCGCCTACCATATTCTGCGCTTTGGAGCTTCCGCCCGAGGCAGCGAGGAATATCCACTCAAAGGCCTTTGCATAATCCCTTGGAACGCCCTTTCCAGACTTGTATGCACATCCCAACGCGTACTGGGCTCGCACGCTGTGCTTCGTCGTTGCCTTGGTGAACCAGTGAATCGACAACGCGAGATCCTCGCTATTCGAGCCAAAGTCGTTCCTGTAATAAAACCCCAGATGCTCCTGTGCCAGGACGTCCCCCTGCACAGCGGCTCTTGTCCACCACTTTTCGGTTTTTCTGTAGCTTCCCTCTGCGTTCTTTGGAACATAGAAAGACCCCACCGTTCTCTGTGCCGATGCATGCCCCATCTTTGCTGCGTATTTTAGGTGATCCATCGCGATCTTGACGTCCTTTTCCACGCCCTCGCCGACGAGATAGCATGTCCCTAACAACGCTCGTGCTGCCGGATCATCCTGTAACTCTTTCTGTTTCAAAACCGAGAGCGCACTACTATAGTGTTCAGAGGCGAGGTATCCGCGCGCCCGTTTCAACAAGTTCATCTTCATCGACTCATCTCTGTCTGCGAGATCCATGTAGAAGACAGACACGAGTGCAGCTACGTATCTGACTCGACGATTTATTTAGTATTGGTACGCAGGTGCAACGCCTGGCAATCCGGACACAACTCGCTCGCGTCAGAGATGATTTCGCCCGACTCCTCTTCGCCTTCAGAGAAGGACTCGTCCTCGTCCTCCTCTGTGGAAGGGCAGTACGTGCCATCCTGCTCATCGACTAATCCCAACGAGGACACGGTGGTGAACGCCTGGCGGAGCGACCGTATCTCTTTCTCTTGGGCGCGCTTGAGCTCATCCAGAGGCGGAAACATTTCCAGCAGATCTGGATTTGGAGCCGAGACAATGGGCTCTTCGTACTTTCTGAAGATGACGATGGGAACGTCGGCGATGGACCTCGACGTTCCACAGAACGAAACCGTGGGATAGGCGATCTCAGCAAGGTCACAAGAGTTGCAAAAGTACTTTCCGCAACCCGCTGTTCTGCATTTCCTGACTGCTGGATGCAGTCGTTCCGAAGAGACATACAGAGAAGGACAGTACGTTGTTCCACTGATGGATTTGCAGTGGATGGCGTGACAGAACTGACACGTGTCTCCTAGTCGAACTCCTTCTTTTATCACATTGTGGAAGGCGTCATCGTCACAACATTGTCTACACTCTCCGACCGAACATCCAGATGCACACACCCACCGCATTCGTTTCACTGAGGAGGTATGCCCTCTGCAAACTCTGCAATAAACACAGTCCTCTTTTTCGATGTCTATGTGTGGAGCGGCCAGGATATCACTGGCTCTTTTTCGACGATCACGACGCAGCAGTGCTGCCATTTGTTTTGGTTTTTAATTTGTGTTTTTTTAGTGGGGTATGGGGGAGTTGTCTCGTCCGTAATTTGGACACTTTATTCTTCGCGAGAATCGTCGGTGGAGTGGGTCGGTGTCGCGGAGAGAGCGGGAGGAGCAGGGGGAAGATGGGTAGTTGGGGAGGAGAGGCTGGGAAGAGAGAGGGGGATCGTGGTGTGGGTGGCCATAGCAGTGCGCAGCAAATCGTAGAAAGAGGAGTCGGTTTGGTGGGCTAGATCGAGAGGAGTGTACTTACGATGTGTAGAAACGGCATTAGGATCAGCGCCGGCGTGGAGGAGATGCGTGATGGTAGGTAGACAGCGAGACACTACAGCATAGTGAAGAGGGGACCTTCCAAATTCGTCGACAGAATTGACATTAGCGCCATGTTTGGTCAGCAGCATCACGTAGGTTATGGGGGATTTGTGATCTCGGATAGCATAGTGGAGAGGAGTGAGCTTGCTAGCTGTCACAACAGCGTTGGGGTCGGCACCATGTTCGAGGAGCAGATGAACAATTGGTACATTTTCGGAAAGCCATAAAGCAGTGTGGAGAGGGGTCATTCCAAAATCGTCGACAAAGTTCACATCTACACCACTGTTGAGTATATACTCAACAATAGTCGGGAATCCGTTTTCGAAAGCGCGAATGAGAGCATCCTTTGGCACGGTTGCACTGGGAGGAGCAGGGGAAAGAGGGTAATGCATAGCAGACAGGAGGAGGGAGTGGAGGTAGGCATTCCTGTGAAACTTGGCGAGATCGAGGGGAGTGCGGTTGTCATCGTCGCGAATGTGTGGATCGGCAAGATAGTGGAGGAGGAGGGAGACGGTTGGAATACCGCAGCAACCAGCACAATTGTGAAGAGGGGTAGCTCCGCCTTCGTCTTGGGCGTTGACATCGGCATTGGCGTCGAGAAGGATCTGGATAACGTCGGGGTTGCCGTCAAGGCAGGCCATGTGAAGAGGAGTGCGCATGAATATGTCTCTGGCGTCGACGTGGGCTCCTTCGTTAAGGAGACAGCGGACGAGGTTGGGAGAGCCCCTAAAGGCATAGGAGGCTTCGTGAAGAAGGGTCCATCTTTGAGAGAGAGAGAGAGAAAAGTCGACACCATGATCGGAGATAAAGGTAGAGATGGCAGAAAAGTCGTTAGATTTGGAGGCACGACGGACAAGACGGACCATTACGACTTCTAAAGAGTGGTCGGTGTCTGTAGGAGAGACGGGGGATTCGTGAGAATCGTAGGTGGAGTGGGCCGGTGTCACAGAGAGAGCAGGGGGAAGATGCGTAGTTGGATTGGAGGAGGATGTTGACATTGGAATGTGTTTTTTTTTGTTTTGATTTGGCAACGGTTTTTTGTCGAGGGGGTGAAGGGAAGAATTGACGGTGACTCCTGTGGGGATTGCCGTGGACCTTTTTTTTCGGGATGCCACAAATTTGCAAGCAAGTGAGATTTTTTGAATCCGAAGCGTATCTCGAATTATTTTTTTGTTGCCCCAAACCCTTCTAGATTAGGCACCCCTTTACTCGGAATCTTTTTTTTTCGAAAAATCATGGGTGTCGGTTGTGTGGATATGGGGGAGAGGACACATAAGCAGGAGGGAGGCACGAGGAGGAGGGAGCAGAAGGATGGGGGAAGGTGACTACGAGGCGTGGAAAGGGAGGGGGATTCGTAGGGGGGGGGTTGGGTCTCTCGTGGAGAGCTCTGTGCAGTAAACGCCAGCGAATAGGGGGAGGGGCACAGGCATGGATGAGAGGAAGTGCTCGGCGTGGAGGCGGAGAGAAGAAAGGGGGAGAGGAGGGGGAGGAATGTTAGTGGGGAGAGGGGGAGAGAGAAGAGGAAGATGAGGCGCGGCGCTGGCGTTTAGGAGAGACAGCAGGGGATAGGGGAGAAACGGGGGAGAGGTCGGAAGGGTCAGAGAGGCCGCGGAGGAAGGCGAGACAGCAGGGGAGGAGAGGGAGGGGGAAGGAGGAGAGAGGGAGAAGGGAATGAGAGTCGTGGAAATGGACGAGGAGGGGATGGAGAGGAAAATCGCCGCGCAAAAAGGCGATGGAGAGGGAGAGCGGAGTATCGTTGTCCTGATCACGGGCAGAGAGGGGGGCACCGTGGGAGAGGAGAAGAAAGGTGAGGGAAAGACGGGAGGAGGAAGAGAGGTGCCGAGAATAGTGGCGGGAGAGAGCGCAATGGAGAGGGGTGGCGCCAAAAGAGTCGGCAGAAGAGACGGAAGCGCCGAGGTGGAGAAGGATGCGGACGGCGTCGAGATGACCGAGGATGCAGGCAAGATGGAGGGGGGTTCTGCCGTAGCGATCACGGAGACGGAGGTCAGCGCCATTGGAGTGGAGGATGATAAGGAGGTGGGAGTGGCCGTGGCCGGCAGCAAAGTGGAGGGAGGATTGTAGGGATGCGTCGACAGCGTTAAGGAGAGGGCCAGGGTAGGCGGTAGCGAGGATGAGGCGAAGGACGGCGTCGGTGTCGCCTTTGCGACAGGCGGCAGAGAGGGCAGATTTGGAATGTCTGATGGAAGCCACAGCGCGTGAGGGGAGGTGGCGGCGGCGAGTGCTAACGGACATTTTTGGTTTGATGTTGCAACGGTTTTTGCAACGGTTATTAGGAGGGAGTGAAGGGAAGAACGACGGCGAGTGCTGGGGGGGTGTGGCCGTGGTCGGAATTGTGGTTTGAGGGTGTGGAGTGGGGGGAAAGCAGGTGTGACTGCAGGTGGGAGATATTTTTTATTTTGATCCCTCTACTCTATTTGCAAGCAAAGGAGAAAACAGAAGGAGAAGAGGAGAAGACTGGTGGAGGGGGATGGTGTGTGTTGACTGGGTAGAGAGGAGGCACAAAGAGCGGGTCAGCGGAGAAGAGTCGTGGGGGTGATGGGGTGAGGTGAAGTTGAGGAGGAAAGCATAGTATGAACGCAGGGCAGTAAATGATCACGAGGCAGGCATCCCAGGTGAATAGAGGGGAGAGAGAAACGAGGGAGGTTGAGCGCAGGTTCTTCAGGAGCTATGATGAGCGATGTGGCGGTGGCAGCCCGTGGGATAGGGCATAGCGGGTTTTTGTGTATCTCGTGTAGAGCACTGTGCAGCAGAAGCCTGCCACAGGGAGCAGGGAGCAAAAGCATGCGTGACAGTCACCACTAGGGGTGGACAAGGAGGTGTCTTCTTAGGGGATGTGTATGTGAGTTGTGTAGAGGACTGTGCAGCAGAAGCCAGCCACACGGTACAGGGTGCAAATGCATGCGTGTAGGTCACTACTCGGCGTTGGCACGGAGTAGTGTTCTTAGGGGGGATTTGCGTGTCTCCTCTCTAGAGCACTGTGCAGCAGAAGCCTGCCACGAGCAGCTGGGTGGACATGCATGCGTGACGGTGACGACTGGGCGTTAGCACGGAGTTGTGGTCTTGGCTGTTTTTTGGGTCTCTTGTCTAGAGCTGTCTTCAGGAAAGGCGGTCCACACGGTACTGGGCGGACATGCATGCGTGACGGTGACTACGAGGCGTTAACAAGGAGGTGTCTTCTTAGGGGATTTGTGTGTGTGTTGTGTAGAGCTCGGTTCAGCAGACGCCTGCCACACGGTGCAGGGTGCAAAAGCATGCGTGGCGGTCACTACGAGGGGTTGACGAGGAGGTGTCTTCTTAGGGGTTGTGTGTGTGAGTTGTGTAGAGCACTGTGCAGCAGACGCCTGCCACACGGTACTGGGGGCACATGCATGCGTGACAGTCACTACCAGGCGTTGACAAGGAGTTCTATTCTTAGGGGTGATTTGTGTGTGTTGTGTAGAACTCTGTGCAGCAGACGCCTGTCACACGGTACTGGGCGCACATGCATGCGTGTCGGTCACTACGAGGGGTTGACAAGGAGGTGTCTTCTTAGGGGATTTGTGTGTGTGTTGTGTAGAGCACCGTTCAGCAGACGCCTGCCACACGGTACTGGGGGCACATGCATGCGTGACAGTCACTACGAGGCGTGGACAAGGAGTTGTCTTCTTAGGGGATTTTTGTGTGAGTCGTGTAGAGCACTGTTCAGCAGACGCCTGCCACGAGAAGCTGGGTGCACATGCATGCGTGACGGTGACCACTGGGCGTTGGCACGGAGTTGTGGTCTTGGCTGTTTTTTGGGTCTCTTCTCTAGAGCTCTCTTCAGTAAAAGCGTTGCACATGGGTCTGGGTGCACATGCATGCGTGGCCGTCACTACGAGGCGTGGACACGGAGAGCGTGTCGTAGGGGAATTGATGAGTAGGTATTTTAGTGGGGAATGGGGGCGAGAGTCAGAATGACAATCAGTAGCGGCGCTGGCGTTTGGTGCTACCGTTGTTGGAGGAGGAAGAAGCGGAAAAGGGGTATGAAAGGGTGCGGAGGTAACTCTCAACGTAAGGATTCCAGGAAAGGTCAATAGGAGTACGGTCGCCTTTGTTCAAGGAGGTGAGGCTAGCACCGCGATCACAGAGATATTCCACCATCTGGAGTCTGCCACCGCAGCAAGCAAGGTGAAGAGGAGTGTCACCGTCGATGTCGACAGGATCGGGGGATGCACCTGCATCCAGCAGAGCTTTGACGTTATCATGGGCACCAGAGTGAACAGCGATATGGAGAGGTGTGCGCATCGTGTCGTCGGTGATGCGTGCATCAGGAAGGGCACCATGCTTCAGGAGAAAGGGGAGGATGCCTGAAGAGTCTGACACTGATGCGCGATGGAGAGGAGTATATCCTCCGTGATCAGGACGATTGACGTCGACACCTCTGCGAACAAGCATCTTCACAATGTCTAGACTACGTGAGAAGCGCGCTGCCATGTCGAGAGGCGTCCTGCCTTTGTTGTCCAAGACATTGATGTCAGGATCGTACTCCAGTAATACCGCAAAGTTCTTGGCTGTGTCGCACGCTGCAGTCTTGTGCAGTACCGTCTTCCCGCTGTCCTCGAATTTCCTGTCCACTTGTGCACCCTTTTCCAGAAGAAAACGGACCACTTCGGGGTCGTTCCTCCGGCAAGTGTTCATAAGGAGGGATTCTCCTTTTTCGTCCACATGGTCCACCCCATTCTTTTCTATAAATTCGGTAATGACACGCAGGTCGCCAGACTTTGCACTCTCACCAACAAGCCTACTATAAAACCATTCACGAGGTGGGGGGTCACCTCGCCGTTCCCCCCTCACTCCCCTGCCACTTGGGTTTGGCGTTTTCTGTTCTTGAAAAGTTGCCACCGCGACTCCTGGGTGGGTCGCCGTGGTCTGCATCCTGCTTTGCTGTTCTGTAGTTGGTGATCGCACGTGTTTGTTCTCTTCCTTTTTTTAATCCTCTTCCCTCTACTCTTTTTGCAAGCAAAGCAGAACACCGACCAATGCCTAGATCAGCCGCGGCGCTGGCGTTTCGGGG
>Ga0214472_10000887_pt1 | contig 35571 bp, 39 predicted proteins | sample RVTome_6_FD_207662 | JGI IMG/M metagenome (GOLD analysis project Ga0214472, IMG submission 207662) | Soil microbial communities from uranium-contaminated site in the Upper Colorado River Basin, Wyoming, United States - RVT140D175 | ecosystem: Environmental > Terrestrial > Soil > Contaminated >...
GCTCCATGAGTAAGCGCTGTAGGTCTTCCACCATTTCCGGATTGCCGGACACGAAAACGTCGGTTGATTCCGGCGCGAGCGGATTGCCCAGCGCGGTTTCGATCGTACCGTCAGTGAACACCGACTGGACTCGTCCGACATGGCCGGTCCATCCACCGTCGGGGCTGGTTCGACTCACCGTCGGCACATACTTGAGGGTGGAGCAGGAGCGAGTCAAGGTTTCGAGTTCGTCGCGGTATCCCAAGTCGCGTTCGTAGCGGGCCCCATGCACGACGATGAACCGGCGGCCCTGGTTGCAGCGGTGGTGCTCGCGGATCATGGCAATGTAGGGAGCGAGGCCGGTACCTGTACCGACGAGAACGACGTTCTTGTCCATAGGGACCTCGTCCATCGTAAAATGCCCCTTGGCTTTTGGTCCCAACCACAGACGATCACCCTCGCGCAGGCACCACAGTCGCGGCGTCAGTGCGCCGGAACGCACAAGCGTGACGTAAAACTCGACGTATTCGTTCATCTTTGAGGGCGAAGCGATCGAATAGGCGCGGCGTACCAGCTTTTCCGGATCGCTACCGGGCGAGTCGTCCAGTTCCGCACCATCGCAACGCGGGGAGCCGGCGGGCAGACCCAGAACGCCGTATTGCCCGGCTAGGAACGGGAAAAGCGGTCCGTCCGATCGCACCCGAAACACGGCCAGTTCCTCAGTGATGTCGTTGCGGCCGATCAGCGTGCTGTTGTCCCAACTTCCGCGCGTGTAAGAATCTTGTCTCGGTCCGGTTGTTTCGGAACGCACACCGATGCCTGTATCCAAAGGGACCATCGTTTGCCTTTCTCGCTCGGACCCGACGATCGGAAAACCGTTATCATGGGGCCGTGTTGTCATGCCAACGCCCCTCCGCAGGAGGAGCCATGCCCGGCCGTGCAACCGAAGCAATGCGGCCCGGTGGCAATCTCGCGCCCGGCCAGGGCACGGGGATCGAAGTCGCGGATGTGCCAAACCCAGGGCGTGGTCGTTCCCATGCGCAAGGCATAGTTGAAATCGCAGTCGTGGAGCACGCCGTCCCAACTGACGTGCACCTGAGAACGGCACATCAGCCGATCGACTGTCTGCGGGTTGAAGGACTCGCGGAGAACTTGCAGGTAACGCTCGTCCTGGCCGTCGTGCCGAAGGTCGCGCAGGAACCGCCCGATGGGCATGTTGGTGATGGCGATCAGACGCGTGAACTTGATCCCGAAGCGACGGTCCAGTTCGCGGCGATAGTCGTCCTCCAGCTTTCGCTGATCGGGTGGAAGCGCCGGTCCGAGCGGATTGTACACGAGGTCCAGTGGTAGCTTGGGATCGCTGCCGTAGCCAACGTCGTTGAGCCGCCCGATGACCTCAATGCTCTTCTCGTACACGTGCAGGCCGCGTTGTTTGTCGACGTTGGTCGGCAGGTAGCACGGCAGGGAGGCCACGAGGTGTACGCCGTTCTCGGCGTAGAACTGCGGGAAATCCTCGAATCCATCGCGAAGCATGATCGTCAGGTTGGTTCGAACCAGAACGCTCAATTCCCTGCAACGTGCGACTGTGATAAGTTGCCGAAGACGGGGATTCATTTCGGGAGCGCCGCCCGTAATGTCGAGAGTCCTGGCATTCGCTCGGCGGGCGGCTTGCAATACCAACATCATCGTCGGCCAGTCCATCTGCTCCGTGCGCTTGGGAGACGATTCCACGTGGCAGTGGCGGCAGGCCAGATCGCAGGTGAGCCCGACATTGACCTGTATCGTGTCGATTGAACGGGCAATGAGTCCGGCGCCGGTTGTCGCCTCGACATGGCGTTGGAACTCGTCACGCTCGACAACGGGCAGTAAGATGTTCAAGGCCACGCTCATCGTTTCAACCTCGAAATTGGGTCAGACTCCAGTACACGCCGGCCCCGAGAACTGCACCCATCGGCAACGTCGTCATCCAGGTTAGGAGAATCTGGCCGATCGTCTTCCACCGGGCGGTCCCACTCACCATGCCGATTCCGAAGATCGATCCGCATGAAACATGCGTCGTGGAGACGGGCACGCCGAGACGGGAGGCAACCAGCACCAGAAACGCCGTCACTAGGCTGCTCGTCAACCCCTGGCCGGGGTTCAGATCGGTGATGCGATTGCTCATGGTCTCGGCCACTTTCCGGGCGCTGACGATTCCGCCGAGTGCCATCGCCACCGCCACTAGGCCGAGCTTCCAGCCGACTCCCACAGCTCCGGCCGCGCCCGCCGCAAGCAGCAACGCGGCGATTTTCGGTGTGTCATTCACCGCGCGGGCGAAGCACACGGCGAGTCCGCTGAGCGTATGAATGCCATCGACGGCTGCCTGTGCGCCGATTCCCACGACGCGACCATCATAGCGCTCCACGCAATCGTCGCGCGATCCAACCATGAAACTCGGTCCGCCGTCCGTCGGAGCAGCCATGAGCGTTACGCCATCCATGCTCAAGTCAACCGGCACCGGCGCGCATTGCCCGACGCAGACGCAGGTTTCGCGTGTGATGCCGCGCGCCACGCGCAGGCGATGGAGAACAAAATACAAGAGCGAGGCGCCGATGATCGCGATCAGCGGGCTGACGAGGAGGGGCACGAAGAACTCCGACACCAGCTTTGAGAAGCCGGAACGGTCGGGACTCGCGATCACCGCGATTCCTGCAAGCGCTCCGGTCAAAGCGTGCGTTGTTGACGTGGGCATACCGAGAACCGTGGCCAGGAGAATCGTGATTGCGCCCGCCGCAGCGACCGCGATCAGGAGTGAACTGCTTTGCAACAGCTCCGGTGGGACGAGTCCCGTACCGCTGAATGACTTGGCCAGAGACCCTGCCAGCGCAATCGACAGAACGCTCCCTGCGATAGTGGCCGCCATGGCCCACGAGAGCGCGGATCGAAACGACAGTGTGCCGCTTCCATAAAGCGTGGCGACACCCTTGAAGTTGTCGTTGGCCCCGTTGCTGTACGCAAGCCAGAAGACAGCGAGTATTAGCAGCGCGAGCGTCAAAGCTTTCTCCCTTACGTTTCCTTCGCTAAACCAGATTCACTGCAAGAGAGGCGCAACGACGCCGCGTAATTCGGCGGCGTCCATGGGCCCCGCGGAAACGGTCTTCACTCGTCCCGTCGCATCGATGACCGCCAGCGTCGGTAGCGATTCCACTTGGAAAAGTTCGAGCAGTTCAGGCGACGCGCGCAGCTCATGCGACAGTGGCGTATGGCTTTCGAGATAGCGACGAACGGTTTGCGCATCGTCGTCCACCGAAAGCGCAGCGGTCCGTAATCGGCCGCCCCATTCGCCCGCGAGCTTGTTCAGCACGTCGCGCTGCAACCGGCACTGCGGACACCAGGTCGCCCAGAAATAGAGGACCGTGGGTTTTCCGGCCAGGTCCGTCATCGCGAAGCGGCTGCCGTCCAGATCGGTAGCTGAGAGGCGATTCCAACTTGCGAGTTCGGCCTGAGTTCGGTTGGAAGATGCAGCCGCCCGGCTGCAATCGTCACAGTCGCCTCGCGAGCGCATGTACAGGCAACCGCCGACAAAGAGCACTGCGGCGATTCCAAGCACGAGCACGGAACTCAACGCCTTGGACCGGCCGACTTGATTCAGATTACATCCACAGCTCATCGGAACCTCGCTTTTTCATGGCACACGCATGGTGCCGCACCAAGGGCTCGCTGCACACTGCGATGATGGCATGCAGCGCTCTTTCACGAGCTTCTACCACTTCCTAACAGCAACCATTGCCCTCGCAGCAGGCGGAGTCGGAACCCAATCGGGTCTCTCGGTATTGTGACCCCTTGGTCTGGCGAGGATCGCGGATAGTGGAGCCTTTGCAGTCAAACAACTTGGCTGCGTCGAGCGGAACCTCGGTCGTGGGTGGCACAGCAAGAACATCCCCTGCGTAGGGTCCGTCCGGACGGGTAAGAATTCGGAACGTCTTGTCGCAAACCGCTATCCGCTTGCCGCGGTGAAGCGTGTGACCGTCGTCGTCGCGTACGGACTTCCAAGGCCCCTTGTAGATAACCGCTTGGTTCCGCTCCAGACACGGGCCGTCCTTGCCTTTGAAGGCGCGAATCGTCAGGGAGCGGAACTCAATCCCGTCGATGATCTGCCACGGCTCGTGCTGGCGGGCGACGATCTCCACGGCGTAGAAACCAGCATCTTCGAAGTGTTCCAGGAACCGATCCTCGCGAAACGCCCCGGCGATACAGCCGCTCCAAAGCTCGGAATCGTTCACAATGGCCGGCGTCGGGTCCTCGTCGCACACGATGTCCGAGATCACCGCGCGACCACCACGTTTCAGGACGCGATGGATTTCGGCGAACAGGCGCACTTTGTCCGCGGGCCGAACAAGATTAAGGACGCAGTTGGAGACCACAAGGTCAACGCTTTCGGAGGCGACGGCCTGCGATTCGCGTCGAAGCCGATCGCACTCCGCCTCGAACGCGGACAGTCCTTCGACGCCTGCAATAGGGTGGGCGCCAAGCCACTCGTTCACCCGTTCTAGGTCCAAGGCCATGTCCTGAATGCGCGCCTTGATGAAACGGACGTTGTCGTGGCCGACTCGGCGCGCGACTTCCTCTTGATGCTTCCGTGCTAATCGGAGCATGGCGTCGTTCATGTCCACGCCGATCACGCGGCCGTGCGGGCCGACCTTCTGCGAAAGGATGTAACAGATTTTTCCAGACCCCGATCCGAGATCGAGAACGGTCTCCCCGGGACGCACGTGCGGCGAGGGATCTCCGCACCCGTAGTCCTTTTCGATGATCTCACGCGGCAGCTTTTCCAGAAGAGTCGCGTCGTAGTTTCTATCCGGACAGCACAGACTCGGCTCGACCGCTTGGGCGGCTCGCGCGTATCGTCCGATGACCGACCGTTCCACGTCGATCTCAGGTGCGCGCATCAGTGCGTTCGTGTCACGGCCGTTTCCGCCTATGGTTTCCATCAGTGCACTCCTGTTCCGCCGGACGGCGGCTCATCTCCAACGCGAAGGATCAAAAGGTCGGTATGCCCGGGAACCGGCCTCGCCAACTAACCCGTAATCGGGCGAAGACGGGCGTCGATGTGTACGAGGCGCGGAACCCGGGTGAGGTCCGGAGCCGTCCGTTCCAGCCCCTCGAAAAACTGCCGACACGCCCTGTCCTTCAGAGTCGAACAGGCGTCGGCACGGCGTCGCCCACACCTCGTGATCGTCCGCGGCGTAGCGGTCGTAGTCCTGCTCGATGTAGATGTTCTCAAGCTTCATCTGACGGTTTCCGGAGATCGGATTGCGCGCCAACGACGCGCATCACAAGTTCATCCTGTCGGGGCGGAAGAACCGCGTGGAAGTCGGCTACCACGCGGCTCTCCGTCCCGGATTCTGAGGAACACGCCCCCACGCGGCCGACTTCTGGGCGTGCCGCCGCAATGGGCGTTCAAAACCGGTGAACAAAGACGAAATCGTTATCGCGGACGCCGCCATGACATACCGTGCAACTCTGCACCTTGCCTTCCGCGGCGATCTGTCCATCAGGCGTGACGTTGGCCCAGAACCAGTCGTTGTTCGCCGGATCGAATCCCGCGACTTTCCACATCACCGTAAGGGCCGCCTCCGTAACCTGAGGACTGGTCCCGACGTTCTCCTTCACGATGATCGAACCGTCAGGAAGTTGACCCGTGAAGTCGGTCAGCGCCGACTCGACCTCGCCGTTAATGAACACGCGCGACATCGGGCCGTGGGGAAGCACACTGGGCAACGTGCCCTGCCGGTCGGGGAACTCCGCCCATTCCTGATACGGATCGGTCTCCATGATCAGCGTGACGAGTTGCTCGCCCGTGGGCGAGGGTGATTCGGACGACCCGGGCGGCGTCGTGGTGCTGGTGCAGCCGCCGGCTGCGACCCATGTCAGCACCATCACAAGACCGACGCACGCACCGCCGAGGCGCAGGCCGGTGAGGGGGTTTCTCTTCTTCATTGGAAACATGGACCGCTCCTTTGACGATCAGTCAGCAAGAATGAGACGCCGGAATTTCCTACGATGAGGCTCCTCCGAGGCGTCGCACGCCGTTACTTCGTGTATTTCTGCGGATTCGCCTTGAACTTCTCAAGCTGCTCCTTGGCCGGAAACAGGTAGCGCATCGCATGGAAGTCGTATGCGAACTCAGACTTGCCCTTGACATCCTTCTTCATGTCCACCTTGCAAACGACGCAATTCCCATCGAGCGCGACGTCGGCATCGGCGTACTTCTCCGGCTTGGCCTTGAACATCTTGAGCTGCTCTTCGGACGGGAACAGATACAGGCGGCCGTTGTGGACCAGGTGGATCTCGGGCTTGCCCGGCACGTCCTTCTTCATCTCCACCTTACACACGACGCAGTTACCGCCCATCGCGGGGGCGAACGCGGCCGGGTTCGCGTCGAACATCGACTTGGCATCGGCGGAGGGAAAGAGATACTTCTTGCCGTCGTATGTGGACGCGTACGCCGGATCGCCCTTGACGAGTTTGTCCATCTTAACGATGGAAACGGGGCAATATCCGCCGAGCGCCGCCTCCGGGGTCTCGCTGCCCGAGCCCTGCGCCAGGGCTATCACGGGAATCACACCGGTCAGAAACAACATGCGTGCAATCATTTTGCATCTCCTTTGAAAAAGAAAACCTCTGTCATCAACCACTATGCCCGGCCGACGCGGCCGGTACCTTTACGTTTGAATCAGGTCGATCGACTCTTTCCCCGCGTGGTCGCGCATAAGGGGCGAGAAAGCGGCGTACTGCCGCTGGAACGGGCGACAATCGCTCGTCGGAAACGATATCGAGGAGATCCGCGAAGGGAGCGCCGCAGCGGTGTCGATTGCCGTGACCGGCATGCCCGCAATCCGCACCGTCGCGCACCAAGGCGAAGTCGTTCTGCGCCCAATCGACCGGCGTGGGCTCTACGATCCCGTCGCCCGAGACCAACACCACCACGGGTCGTCGAAGCCGCATCTGCCATGTCGATTTGGCCGTCCGCACCTCCGCAACGGTGAAGTCCCCCGCGACCGCGTTGGTGTAGTGCCGCGCTTCCACATCGACGTTCTCACGGTCAAGCGCCGAGAGCACGATGAAGCCGGCATGTTGCTCCGTCATCCCCACCGCCAGAAAGCCACCCGCGAGGTTGGGCGTGAATTCGACCACATTCGCCTGCGCTGTTGTGCCGATCCGTTGGTAAAGAACGTACGCACCGGCCGCGGACAACGCGAGCGCGGCCACGATTGGAACCGCACGATGCCGCCTGACCTCTTGCGTCGCCGCCGTCGTAGCGAGCCCCCCGTGGTTGCACTCTGGGACACTTGTGTTCGATGGACCCAAAACCGTCGATTCAGAGATCATCCGCGCCTTCCTCTCGCCGTGATTGCTCGCGGAATGTATTCCGCTTCGCTCGCGTCCATTGCACAAAAAGTCCGTCATGTCGGCGGACGTTGCCTTGGGGCGGCGTTGCCGCGCCCCACGAGGCGGGTGGGGAGGCCGCGGCGCTTGCGAAAACGCGACGGTTTGATGCAATACGGATGGATCGCCGGGAATACAACGGTGCGTGACGCACTTTCGTAGGCTTCCTGGCGGCACCGGCACCGCAGCGTGCGGAGCGAACGGGAGCCACGAATGGATGGTGCGGAGCAGCCCGAGAGGGCGTTGGACCTTTCGCAGAAAGGACTCGCTGATCCGGTGAAATCGGGATCGCGGAGATTTTTGGACCTTCTGGAGCCGATTCGCGATCAGCTCTACAGGTATGCGCGCCGGGCCGCCTGGCGCGAGGACGACGCTCCGGACATTATTCAGGAAGCCGCCATGACCGCATGGCGCAAATTCAAGAGCTTCGAGGTTGGGACCAACTTCCGTGCTTGGATGTTCCAGATCCTTGTCAACACGACCTTCAGCTTCAACAAGCGCGTACAGCGTCAACGAGAGATTCCACTTGGAGAAACCGAGGTCGAGCCATCGGACGTTTTGGAACGCGAGAGCGCCTGGTCGGAAGTTCTGGATCACCCGGACAAGCTTGCCGGGCTGATCGATGGGCGGATCGTTCGCTCGTTGGAGCGCCTGAACGACGTTGAGCGACACTGCTTCCTTCTCAAGCTGCTCATAGAATTCGGTTACAAGGAAATTGCCGAAATGCTGGCGCTGCCGGTCGGCACCGTGATGTCGCATGTACATCGTGCCCGCATGAAGTTGCGTGAGGACCTTGCGGCGGTGGCTGTCGAACGGGGGCTGGTTCGGGAGTCCGTATCATGAACTGCAAAGAGACGCGAAAGTGGATGAGTCCATACCTTGACTCCGAGCTCGGATCGACCAAGACGTTCGAGGTGAGCGAGCACCTGCGAACCTGTCCGGCATGCACGGCTAGGTTCGAAGCAGAGCGGCACGTGGATCAATTGATCCGAACGCGGCTTTCAACGGACTCCATGCCCGAGAACCTTTGGACGAAGATTTCCGAGACCGTGTCAACCCCACCGTGGATTCGAGTTCTACGTAGCCAGCGATATTGGGCGATGGCCGCGTGCCTGGTCATTGCGGTCACGGGGGTGCTGATGGTCCAACGGGCCGGCAGCCTTGAACATGCGCCGTTGATCGTTCAGCAGTTCGTGGCCGAGACGCCCGGAAACAGACCTTTTGTCACCTCGGATTCCGTGGCTGGAGCCACCACCCTCGATTCGGTGCTGCGAGACACGCTAAGGGTCGCACTCTCGGCCCCGTCGAACCTTGAGACGATGGGGCACAAGAACTTTCAAGTCGTTTCAACGACAAAACGCGCGGACGCGCACGGACGCGAATTCGTCGAGGTCCGACTCAATTGCTGTGGCGAACCCATTCTGCTGGTCTTGGCGAAGTCGGTCGGTGGTGCATGGCCGCTCAGTTTGGATCAGCTTGCGGATGATACGCAGCATGCGCGGGCGTTTGACGGCGTGAACGTCGGCGTTCGAGACCTGGGTGATGTGCGTGCCGTCGTGACTTCACGCCATTCTATTCAGCTTATTCTGGCCGCCCTGAGTCAACTGGATACCTAACGTCCAACGCCGCTCGATCGCGGCTTCAAGAACTCGATGAACGCCAAGGAGAATCGCAATGCATCAACGGTTGGCAATGGCAGGCACGCTTCTTACCGCCAGCTTTTTTCTGCTCGCTGCATGTGGATGCAGTCGCGAGGACGTGGAGGAAGCTCGGGCCTCAAGCGGGCGACAGAAAAGCGCCGATAGCCTAACCACCTCCAGCGAAGACAAAGGCCGCGACGAGAACAAAACCTATCGCGGTCGCCTCGGAGATGGAAGCCGGAAAGTCAGAACCGAAGACGGGAGGACGTACCTTTGGGCTGGCGGTGATGAGAGCGGCCCGGGCTCGCAATGGTACGAGTTCACAGGCGCGTCAATTCCGGCCTCGGATCTCCAATTCGGAATCGGAAAAGACAAGATACCTTCGATCGACGATCCGCTGTTCGTAAAGCCCGACGACCCGCGTTTGCTCGCTCTCCCGCGGAGTCCGTATCGCCCCAATGAAAGACCAACGACGACGGACGAAATTCGGGTGATCGGTCACGTGGAGAACGGTGAGGCGCGTGCCTATCCAATCGCGCTTCTGGACCAGCACGAGCTGGTCAACGATCGCATCGGTGGGAAACCTGTCACTGTGGGATGGTGACCGCTGGCGGGATTGTCCGTGGTCAACGGACGCGAGAAGGACGGTCAGGTCGATGACTTCGGCGTCAGCGGCTACGTCTACAAAGATGTTTTCCTCATCTATGATCGCAAGACGGAAAGCCTGTGGCATCCCCTTGGGAACAAGGAATGGACTGCGATTTCAGGGCCGCGCAAAGGGGAGACGATCGCGTTTGATGAGCCTGGTGTCATAGCGCTGGGCGAATGGCGTAAACAGCACCCGAACACGACGGTGTTGCTCGGATCGAAGAGTGGGATCGAAGCGCCCAAGAAGGAACGCGACTGAATGGCATACATCCGCTATGTGTCTGGGGCAGAAGCACCGCCCGACCTCAAGGCGATGTACGATCGCTTCCATCAGAAAGCCGGATACGTTGCGAATATCCTGCGCATTCACGGGCTGAACCCGCCGAGCCTGGAAGCGCATTTCGCCTACTACAGAACGGTCGTTCTCGGTCCGTCGCCTCTTTCACGTGCGCAGCGCGAGATGATCGCCGTGGTTGTCTCATCGATCAACGAGTGCCACTACTGACTGCATCATCATGGGGCCGCGCTTCGTCAATTGACGAAGAACGAAGCGCTCGTCGCGGCGGTCGCCGCGGATTACAGAACGGCGCCGATCACCGATGCCGACAGGGCGATGCTGGCCTACGTCGAGCGACTAACTCGAACACCGGCGTCGGTCACTGCGGAGGATGTTAATGCGCTTCGGCAAGCCGGCTTTGACGACGCCGCGATCCTGGATATATGCCAAGTGGCGGCCTACTTCGCGTTCGTGAACCGCATGGCGGACGGACTGGGCGTGGAACTTGAGGCGTCGTCACCTTAAACAGTTCATTCTGCTTCAGCGGCTCGCGTCGCGGTCGTCCCTCGCTCGCAAGGACGGAGCGAAGCGACGCGGCGAGGGACGGGTGCCCGTACCGTTTGTCGCCGGAACGGGTCACGGAGCGCCGCGGGCGGTCTACATACGGCCTCTTCTCAGCCATCAAGTGATTGATATCCGGGGCTGACGCTCGGCGGGAGTCTTGCAATCTCCTACGGTTGGGGAGTCGTCGCATGCTCCTTTCCCGTATCGTCAATTACGTGACCGGGGTGCGCCTGACTCGGCAGCAAGGCTGCGAGTGCGATTGCAATGAGTGCGACAGCGAACCACACTCCGAGAACTCGTTTTTGGCAGCGGCTCATTTTTTCACCTGTCTGTTCCGGGGACCCACTGGTGGAGCATGTGGATACAGATGCTTTCAATGCCAACGGCCTTCATTTCCGTAACGAATGGACCGATGCGACGCGCCGGTTGCCCAACACGGCATTCCTGTTTGGGGAAAAGCAGGCCGTTTTGCAGATTGGCCATGTGCAGCTCATCCCGATGTAGCCCATAGCGACTCCTCAAACCGAATCATGGGCGTTACTCGAAGTCCGCCATCCAGGCGGACCACGAAGCGCCTGCCGGAGGCCAGAAGTCCCAAACGCGGTTGCGGCACCTTACTCAAGTAGGCCTCAGCGTGCCTTGTCATCTCTATTACCATGAACGACGGGCAACCGAATAGTCATCCCGAAAAACACGCGGCGCGGTTCGCTTCCGCCTCCTCTTCCGCCCGACGAACGTTCATCTCGCCACGGCCCCTCGTATCCCCAGTTAGTCCCCAGTAAAAGCGGTTTGGGAACGGCTCAACGGGGCACGAGTCGTGCCGCTCGCAAACTAGGGTGTCGCGGGTCCGCTCCACCGCCGCGCGTCAGACCAGCATGATCGAGTTCGAGGGCCCGCCGTGCATCAGCGCGTCGCGGTCGTCGTACTCGCAAACGGCCTCGTCGCTGACGGCGACGACGCGGCCGTCGGGCCTCTCGATCACGACCAGTTGGATACCGCCGCCGCTGTTCCACGCGTCGCCGCCAAGCACTCTCGCCACTGCCTGCGCCTCGGATTCCGTCATTCGTGGGCCTCCTCGGGGAAAGCGTGCGGCCAACCGTCCCGGCGGCCGGGGCGTCGAGCCGCCGGACACGCCCTCGGCGTGGCCGACCAACAGGTGCCTGGTGCTACGCCCCAGGGGAAGGCTAAACCTCAGCCCCGGCTCCCGCAAGCACCTGCCTGCGGCGCCGCGGCATCACGCTGCCTTCGCGTCGCGAACTTGCGGGCGACCACGAATCGAGGCTGTCGCCTTCACCTCCGAGCATTGCTGTGCCTACTCCCCGAAGTCGATCTGCGCAGGCGTGTAGACGGTGTCCGGCAGGTTGGTGGAGATCCCGCCCGACAGTTGGCCGTTGTCTACGTCGCCCCGTTCCTGATGTCCGCGGCGGAATTCCCTGGCGCATCTTCGCTCGTCTTGCGATCCCTTTCTTCCTTCCGCTTGATTCTCTCATCGCGCAACTCGGCCGCGCGATCGGGCCGCACGTCCCACCCACGGGAAAACCGGGGCGGGCTTGGAACCCCCGCGGGGGCCGAGCGCCAACGGCCGTCATGCGTGCGGTGAGATGCGGCGGCGGCGAAGGTTGCGGATGCAGGTTACCCCACGATAATCATTGGTCTGTCCCGGACGGAACGGCCTGGAGGACGACGCTGGCGGCAACGGTGTTCGGGTGACCCTTCAACGCATGACTCTTTCATTCACAGCACCTCGCCGGTTTATCCCGGCGGACAGGAGCCAACGCCATGACGACCAACGACCCCGGCACGACTAACGCCGACTTCGATGCGTTGGACCTGATGGAGAGCCTCACGATGACGAAGGTGCAGCGGCGCACCAGCGCCGGCGGCGTCTGGGTGAGGGGCACGATCGGCGGCCACCGCTTCGACGCGCTCGTTTTCCTCGAGCGCGCCGCGCGGCCCGACTGCGAACTGGACGACAGCCGCATCTCGAAGCTCTGGGTCCAGCGGATCAGCGACCGAGAGATGGTCGCCAACTTCGACCGAGGCTGGGACGTCCGCCCGACGACGCCGATCGCCAAGCAGATCGTCGACTTGCTCGCCGCCGGCCTCGCGGAAGCCGTGTACGCCGCGTAGGCCACGAGAGAAGGAGCACCGACCATGACCATTGAGTTCAGAGCCATCGAGTTCGAGACGGCCCATGAGGCCATTCAGTGGACCGAGGCCGACGGACGCGGCGTGGCCGTGATGGTGGACGGCAAGAACTTCGTCGTCGGCCGGGCCGAGGCCGACCGCCTCGCCGGGGCCGGCGTCGAGCTGGCCTACCTCTGCGACCACGAAATGCCCGAAGGCGAGCACCGCATCATGACGGTGCCGGTAAACTAACGACGTGAACAACGCCGCGTCGCGTAGACGCGGCAGGCCCCCTTTGCGTCGCTGTAGGGACGGTCCTTTCGGCCCGTCCTCCGCGCAGGCGCGCAGGACCAGCAGGTATGATGGGCATTTGGCCATGATCCCGCTGAATGCACTCGGTGCGTTCGTCCCACGAGCCGTGCGCAACGCCGTCAGGCCAGCGACCTCAACCACCCAAGCACCGCCCAGGTCGCCTCCAGGTCCTCGCGGTTGTAGTCGAGGATCTCCTGCATGATGGCCTGACGGGCCACCTCGTCGTCGGTCTCGACGGCCTCGACGTAGCGGGCGATGGACCAGTCCCCGCCGTACTCGTCGAGGGTCCGCCGGTAGCCGGCGCGGCGCTCGACCACCTTCAGGCTGTAACTGGGGTCCGGGAGCACGACGGCGTCGCGCGTGATCGGGAGCAGATCGACGCAGTTGCACAGGACGCGCCGTGCCACGCCCGAGTCGTCGCCGTGCCGGTCCAGGTAGGCCCTGATCTTGGTCGTCTCGTAGTGGTGCCAGTGGATGAAAGGGATGTCGCCGTGGGCCTTGAAGATGGCATCGGACTGCTCCAGGAAATCCAGCCACCCCCGGCGGTCCCCGTCGGGGCCGAACCCGGCGACGGCGGCCCGGTAGTCTCCGGAGTCCTTGCCGAAGACCTGCGTGCCCCACAGGTAGACCTTGTCGAGTTCGTCCAACTGTGGCGGCAGGCCTTCGAGATCGAACATCACGTAGTTGTCGGATGCGGGCAGTGCGGGCGGGGCGAGGACGGTCACGCTGCCGTCGGCGGTCGCCCGCGCCTGCTCGAGGATGCGACCCGCCTTGCGGCCGACCTTCTGTGTTCGGTCACCCCACGGTCGAGTGAAGCCGGCGAGCGTCGCCTCGTCGAACCGGTCGAGCAGCCCGCGGATCGTCGTGACGCCGCCCTGGCGGAGGGCCCGGGCGAGACCCTGATCCACGCCGTAGACGAGGGCCACATCGCCGCGACCCTCCGCTTCCGCCCAACAGCGGTCGCGGAACCCGCATCCGAGGCACTTCGTCCAGCCGACGGGCGAGTACGGCGGCGCCTCCAGCGCCGTGGTCCGGCTGATCTCGCGGAGCGCGGCCAACGCGCGATCCCCGCCGTCGAAGGGAACCTCGACGATCGTCGAGTTGCCCAGTACGACCTCCAGCGCGGTCGGCGGCGCGCCCACGGTCCGCTCGAACAGCCAGCCGTAGAGTTCAAGCTGGCGGAGGATTTCGGGGTGGTGTTCCTCATCCGCGTGGAGCGAGAGCTTGCAATCGCGGACGCGGTACGCGGCGCCGTCGCGGATCAGGAAGTCCGGGATGCCGACGACCCGAACGTCACCGCCCTCGATCCGAATCGTGCTTTGGAAGACGGCTTGATAGAGGGCGCGCTCGCCGAGTTCGATGAGTTCGCGCGTGCGATCGATCCGCTCCGCGAACGTCCCCTCGCTCAGGTCGGAGACGGGGCCGAGTCCCGCAAGGTGGTTGGCCTCGTGGCGTCGCCCGAGGCGCGCCAGCACCTGCTGGTACGCGCCCGGCTCTGCTTCCTGCACCCCGTGGGAGAGCAGCCACGGTCGCAGTTCACAGAGCGAAGGGCAGTGCAGGGAGTAGATTGTCGCGGCGGACAGGTCCACTTCGCGGTCTCCACGGGATCGTCTCGTCCATGGCCAGCCTCCATCATACCGGTTCGGCGCCGAGAGCGGGGCACCGCAGGACGCGGAAGGACTTCCGCGCCGATCGGCGATCCATCAGCACGTCCCGCGGAGACTGATTATCGGGTTCGCCGCACGACGGCGGGTCCGAACTTGGTAAGTCGCTGGCAGGTCGCGGATATCGCAGAATACATGTGGAGGCATTGTGGAGAAAACGCATGAAGGTCGTGAGGCCACGAGGAAAGACTTACTGGACGGAACTTAGAAAACGCATCAAAGGGACCGACTTCGCGGAAGATGTGCTGAGGAACATGGTGCGCTACAAGAGGGACAAGCTGATCCGGGAGCAAGCGGAGCGCGGAAGAGCCGAATCCCCGACGATCATCCCGTTCCCCTCGGAAGATGCACAAGCCGCCGACGGGTCGGCGGCCCCTTCGAGCGACGCCTGACGCCCACCATCCTTAACCTTGGCTAGTCATCGCGAAGCCTTCGCCGCTTCTTCTGGATGATATCCGACTTCGGGAACCCCTGGCACACGCACCCGTCGATGCGCTTTCCGCCCTTGGCCGTACGGCCGTTCTTCTTCTTTTTCTTGGCTGTCGGGTCGTTCGGGTCGGGATTGTTCCGCAGCCTTCCCCACTGCTTGAAGAAGAACGGTACGCCGGCGCGATTGCAGAGATCGCGGATGTCGTCGATCCAGTCCTTCCGCAACGGACGGCCGCGTGAGCCCGACTCCCCGCCGACGACGACCCAGTCGATGCCCGGCAGGCGCAGGCCGGGGATCGGACCGATCAGCGGTTCGATCGACAGCCACTTCATCTTCGCGCGGCACTCGTCGCGCAGCAGGTCGATGCGGTGGGTGACGCTGCCGTCTTCGACAGTCACCCCCATCCACAGGTTGTCCGGCCAGTCGAGGTCGGCGTCCAGTTCGGCCACGCGCTCCGGGCGCTTGGTCAAGACCTGAAAGACATGCTGCGGACACCGGCGGATGACGTCGAACACCTTCTTGATGAACTCCAGCGGAACGTCCTTGTGGAAGAGGTCGGACATGGAGTTGACGAAGATCATCTTGCCCTTCTTCCACTTCAGCGGAATCGCGAGGGCCTTCTCGTGGCACCGGACGACTCCGTTGAATCGGCGCCTGCCGCGCTTGTCGAGCACCGTCAGCCCCGCGTACTTCTCCTGCCCCATGCACTCGCAGCGGTACGTCTGGCCGACCGCATAGCAGTTATCGCAGCCGGCCGTCACCCGTGTGCATCCCGACACGGGGTTCCATGTTTCGTTTGTCCACTCGATTCCTGTTGCCATCTTTCATCTCCTTGTTTTCGCCGGACTCATGCCGGCGTTGCGGTGTAGGGAGTGATACGCATCACTTCCCTTTGCTTCGATCCGTTGACAGAGTTTCAACCGTCCCTTGCGCATGACCGCCCTACCGGCGATCTCCGCATGGCCTTACGCCGCGTCCGCCACGGGCGGCGTGTAGTTCAGCCACAGCACTTCCGTGCGCCTGGTGCGTTTCTTGTTTGCCCTGTTGGAGGCGCTGCTGGTCGTCTCGATCTCGATGCGGTGCCAGCCGTAAAGTATCTCGTCGTACAGGCGGCTGGCGTACCCACTCAACACGACCTTGCCCTTGAATTGCTTCAGCCGAAGCAGCAGGCGGGCGTGGTCCACTTCCGTCATCTCGTGGTCGTACGAGTTGCGGTTCCGCGGGTTGCGCGTCGAGTGGAGATACGGAGGGTCGAGGTACGCGAGCGTGTCCTTGGAATCGTAATCGTCAAGGATCTTGGCCCAGTGCCCGCACTCTATTTGCGCAGCCTGCAACCGCAGCCCCGCGACCGCCAGGCGCTCCGGCAGGTTCCGCCAAATGCTGGTCCGGCTGCTGGCCCCGTTGGCCGTCCGACCGACTGTGCGAGACCAGTCGGTTGGATGCTTGGCCACGCCGTTGCGCGACTGCCGAGTAGCGACGAGAAATGTCCACGCCCTTTCGACATCGCTTGCCCACTTGCCAGCCTTGCGGACGACCAGGGCGTTGCAGTATTCCGCGCGACTCCACGGCGTTCCTTCGACCAACTCTATGAGGCGCTCGCGGTTTCTCCGGTCGCGCAGAACCTTGAAGAAGTTCACGAGGTCGCCGTGCATGTCGTTGACGGTCTCCACCCTGCTTGGGGGCTTGGCGAAGAACACGCTGCCCCCGCCGACGAACGGTTCGACGTATGTGCGGTGTGGAGGGAAGAGTCCGACGATTCTCGGCGCGAGCCGGTTCTTCGCTCCGTACCAGGCCAGCGGCGACCGCGGCATGTTGCCGTGGCCGTTTGCAGGGCACTCTTGGATGGGCGCGCTCGACGCAATAGCGGCAGTGGTCTTCTTGATTGGGTTGCTTTTGCGCGCGCGACCCGCAGCTTGGGCGTGCGCGGGCGATTTACCGGCGAGCGCCGCGACCAGGCGCTCGACCACCGCCCTGACCACCGGCACGGCGACGCTGTTGCCCAGCAGGTTGTACCTGCGGGTGACGCTGACCGACGAGAGGTCGTAGCCGTCCGGGAAGCCCTGCGCCCGCTGGTACTCCAGCGGCGTGGGGCGCCGCCACGTTCTTCCGTCGGGCCGGATGATGACGTTATTCTCCGTGCCGCTGCTGCTACTCAGCAGGGCGTGGAAGTGCGTGCGCTCGGCGAACATGTACCCGTGGTTGCTGCGTTTGGCGCGGTCCATGTCCTTCTTCCGACGCAGGTAAGCCCGGTACTTCTCGGAGAAGTCGAAGCGTTGCGGCACATCCTTGTCGGGTTCCAGAATCTTCCGGAGGTTCGTCGCCGCCGGCCCGCCTTCGGGGAAGCGGAATCCCTTGGCGCCGGCCGAGTGGTGGATGCCGACGATGAACAGCCGCCGTCGGCTTTGCGGGACGCCGAAGTTCCGCGGGTCAAGGACGGCGTAGTGGACCGTGTAGCCGAGGCGCTCCAGTTGCGCCTTGAGGTCGGCGAAGGGCCGGCCGCCGTGGATGTGCTTGAAGTTCTCGACGTTCTCGAACACGAACGCCTTGGGGCGCTTGGCCAGCAGGATTCCGACGAGGTGGTAGACCAGGACGCCGCGGGGATCGTTCATCCCGCGCCGCTTGCCCTGAGGACTGTGGCTTTGGCACGGGAACCCGGCGCAGAGAATGTCGTGGTCGGGAATGTCGCACGCGTTGGGCGCCGTGATGTCGCCCGTCGGGTCGTCGCCGAAGTTGGCCCGGTACACGCGCGCCGCGAAACGGTCGATCTCGCACGACCACGCGCAGGCCACGCCGAGAGCCTGAAAGGCGAGACGGAATGCGCCGACACCCGCGAACGCGTCGGCCATCGTCAGCCCGGTCTTCTTGTTCCCTTTGGCGGCACGGCCACCCTTTGCGCCGCCGGTCGATTTCCGTTCGGGATTCTTCGTCGAGGATGCCTTGGTCGTCTTCTTCTGCTTCTTCATCGTTCTCTCCCCCGTTTCAAAGGCGTTTCGATTTCACGATTCGGTAAGGCGCCTCCCCGGGCGCCGTCCGTCGCGTCTAGCGCCGGGGCTTCTCGCCCCGCAGCGCCGCGATCACGTTCTCCGCCACCGCGCGCACGACGGGCACGGCCACGGAGTTGCCCAGCAGCATGTAGGCGTGCCTGCTTTCGTCGGGCAGCCTGAAGCCTTCCGGGAAGCCCTGAAGCCTGCGGTACTCGTTCGGCGTCAGGCGACGCCAAGTGCCGTCGTCAGGGTCGAGGATGATGTTGTCCTGCGAGGTGTGCGGCGCGCTCAGGAGGGCGTGCACATGGGTCCGCGGCGCGAACTTGAACGTCCAGTTGTTCCCCATCGCCCGCTGTAAGTCGCGTTTCCATTGAAGTTCGCTTCTCTCTTCCGCCCCGATGAAATGCGCGGCGTCCACGCGCTCATCGAGGAAGTCGCCGCGGTTCGTGGCGAGCGGGCCGCGCTTGGGCCACGCGGACGGCACCGTCCCCAGCGACCGGCGGAAACCCACCATGAACAGCCGCCGCCGGCTTTGCGGCAGTCCGAACTCACGGGCGTTCAGCACGGTCTCATAGACGACATACCCCGCCGTCTGGAGCGCGGTGACGATCAGGTCGTGGGACCGGAGGTTGTTGGCGTGCCGCAGGCTGTCGACGTCCTCTAGGACGAACGCCGCCGGCTGCTTGGCCGTGAGGATGCGCGAGATCGCGTAGAACACCCGGCCGCGCGGCGACGAGGAACAGCCACGCGCGCTCAACGTCGTCCTGCCATCGCCCCGCCTTCCGCGTCCCACCCCGGCCCTCGCCGCCATCCCGGTCGGTTCGGTCAAGCCCCGCTTCAGACCCGGGAACCACCCACGACGTCGATCCCGACTTTCTGGAACATCTCCGTCGCGAGGCAATGGACCAGCCCGAACTGCCCTGGGAGCCATGAACCCGTGCGGAACATGCCGATTTCGGTCTTGCAACGGCCGGGATCAGGGGGTATACATGCACCCATGTTGCCCGTGGACGGTCCACGGACTCCCGGCGTGCCGGGATGACTCCGCGAAATGGGCCAAAAGCGTCTGACCACCGGTGGGAATGGGCGCAATGGAGGGCCAACATGAGTCGCCAGGCGACCCCCGCCCCCCAAAACCCCCACCCCCGGGCCCGCGCCGCCGCCCCCCGCGGAATCAAATTTCCTATCACTTAAGCGCTTCGTTATTGGTCATTGCAGTTTCCGGATTAGACACGTAAGGAGTGAAACAATGACGAGAAACATCTGGCTCATATCATTGGGTATAATGCTGATCGCTCAGGTCTGCGTGGTAGCCTGCGAAAAACACGTGACTGCCGCTCAAAATGTCGAAAAGCACATCAAAGCGCTAAAACAAGGAGACAAGAGTGCTCGAGGAGAAGCCGCCGATGCCTTAGGAGAGATTGGCAGCACGGCGAAAGCAGCGGTACCCGCTTTAATCGAAGCTCTAGAGGATCATTACGCGAGTGTTCGTCTGCGTGCTATTTATGCATTAGGAAAGATTGGCCCGGACGCAAAGGAGGCAGTACTGCCGTTAACAAACGTCTTGAAATTAGATGACGCCGTCCTGCGCGAATCTGCATGCTTGGCATTAGGAGATATTGGGCCGGAAGCAAGAGCAGCAATACCAGTATTAACCAGCGCTCTGAACGATAGGTCTAGGTCGCTAGTGCTAGCGGCACACTACGCTTTAGCAAGAAACACCAGCGATCCGAACCGACATATTGCCGCCTTAACTAAGGCGTTAGAGGACGGCGACGAAGATATCCGTATACTATCCGCGTGGTGTTTGGAGAAAATAGGTGATCAGGCAAAGTCTGCGGTACCTGCCCTTGTGGTACTGCTAAACGACAAGAATGAGAACATACGGAAATCCACTCTTAGGGCGCTGAAAAAGATTACTGGGAAGGACTTTGGTCCGAACCAGAATGAATGGCACCAATGGTGGGAGGCAAATCGCAATGAGTAGCGGTTGAGACACAACGCCCGGCGAACGGAGCCTCGCCCACAGGCCTGCGTGCAACAAGACGGGCCGTTCGGGAGGTTTCCTCGGTCTCTTCGCCATCACGCGGCTCGGCCGTAGGCCCGCAACGAATTGCTTTTTGCCGGGCTTGGCCGCAATTACTACAATGGACCTCAGTAGTAGGCCGCCTAGGCGAAGGGCGATTGTGCTGATATCCTGATGTAGGTATGGGGGCGTGCTAACTCGTGGAAAGAAACTCGTGCAGATCTTGCGGGAAGTCGTTCCCTGGAACTGCCATCGAGAACAGGACGTGTCCGCTGTGTGGAGACAACGTGGACGGTGGCTCGGACACGCTGACTCACGAGCGCAATGGCGGCCCTGCCAGTGCTGTAAGCTCCCACAGGTGCTGGTTGTGGAATCCGTCACCTTGGAGCACCGTGTTGTTCCTGCTGCATGAGAAGCTCCAAAAGCGATCTTTGCCGAGTGGTTGGGGGGCACTCCTTCAAATTGTCAGGCCGGGCATTCTTGAATTACATGATGATGAGACAATTACCCTATCAGTTGAGCCTACCCCCGGCGATATAGTCCAGACTCATAAGTGGAGTGCTCAAGAAATCGAGCGTGTGGACGTGAATAGAATTTCCAAGAAGTTTGCGTTCAAGATTGGACTCGTTGCCTGGTCGGAGATCGCATTGATCGTGGGTGTACCGATTGTCCTCCTGGCCACGGGCTATATCCTCTATCTCGTTTTTCGCCATGATGCTCAATACGCTGGCAAGGGGTTGGTATTCTCTATCCAGATAGCTGTTTTGCTCGGCATCTTGGTCGGCTTCTGGTTCGGATTCTTGGGCACCCTAAGCGAAGCGCTCTGGTCTCGGTCGGAGTTCGTATTCACCTCCGCCACCGAACGTGATTCGTTTCTCTTACGAGCTGCGGACCAAGCCACTCTAGTTGGCCAACTCGAAGCGCTCGGCATCCAACAAACGGATGAAGCGTCAGGACGGGGCGACACGACGTCGCCGAACGGCGCACCGGCCTTCGAAAGCCGCGAGCCTGACGAAAGAGGCGCGACCAGCACCTGTACCTCAGGACCTGTTCCTTATGGGCAGATATCGTGCGCATGTTGCGGACAAACATTCTATGGAGAACTCCGGGCAGACGGCACTTGCCCACTCTGTGGTGGGCAGCCTGGAGCCTCAAGCCAACTTTGATGACCATGGTGCTCTCTTCTTCAGTTTGACGAATCCAGATTAAATGTGTGAAAAAGAGGGCGTATCGGTCTGGCTCGATCACCACGACCTGATCGCCGGTCCGCTTCAAGAGCAGATCGACCGCGCGATACGCCTTCAGGATGTCGTCCTGTTGGTCCTCTCGGAGGCCTCAGTGGAGAGCGACTGGGTCGAGCACGAACTGGAGGTGGCCCGAGAGAAGGAGAAAACCGAAAAGCGCGACGTCCTGTGTCCAGTTGCCCTCGACGAAACTTGGAAGGCCAAGATGATACCTCCGATTCCCACAAAAACCCCCCACCCCCGGGCCCGCGCCGTCGCCCCCCGCGGAATCAAATTTCCTATCCGTTCAGTCAGTATCAGTCAGTTAGGCTTGAGCGACAAAGAGCTCTATGCGGCTGGGTTCCTCACGCGCCGTCGCCGACAGAGCCCTCAGCAAGACGGGAGCGACTCCCCGGTTCTGTGACCGGTCTCGCTCTCGTGTTCAAGCCGCGACATCGCGGCATGGTACGCGCTCCTCCGCACCTCGTACCCCACCCACCTGCGCCCGAGCCGCTTCGCGGCGACCAGCGTCGTCCCGCTGCCCGCAAACGGATCGAGAACGACATCCCCCGGCTCGGTGGTCAACTGGATGAAGAACGACGCGAGCTGGTCGGGGTGGGCCGAGTCGTGCAGCAGGCTCTGCGAGACATGGGCGCAGGTCAGCACGTTTCCCGGCAGCGCCGTGTCCGCGTAAGCGAAATTGGCGGCGTCGATCTTGAACCCCCCGACGGATGTGCGGTAGCGCTTGTTCTGGCCGTTGGTCGGTTTCGCGGGTTGGCGCACGGCATCGGGGTAGAACGCGTAGTTCCGGGAAAGGCTGAAGTGAAGCACGCGCTGGAAGGAGTCCTTGAGCCTCCCGGCGGCGCGGCGTGGGAGCGGGTTCGGCATCATCCAGATCAGCTCGTCGCAGTACCGCCAGCCGGAGCCCCTCATCTCCCGGACCAGATCGTGCATGAAGGTGTGCCGCTCTCCGTTGACGACAGGCTCCTTCACGACGAGGAACAGGCTCCCGTCCCGGCGAAGGGTGCGTTGGATTTCGCTTGCCTTGGGAAGGAACCACTCCACCCAGTCGTCCGGGCGAAGCCCGGCGCGGCAGGCGCGGGGATACGGGGGGCTGGTGAACACCAGGTTCACCGAGCGGTCGCGCAGGGCCCGCATGTTCTCGCATGTGCCGAGGTGAAGCGTGTCGAGGTTTCCGCGACGGCGTGGCGGTTTTGCATCGCCGCGAAGAGACTTGAGCAGCACGTCGGCGTCGTAGACCCGGTAGCCGTTCCCGTCGCGCTGGGGTCTGAGCTTAGCGTCCCACCGGCGGATCGTCTTCGTAGACACTGAGAGCATCCGCGCCGCCTGCGACACCGCGACCATGCCTTGCTCTTCCATACGCCTGATCCTGTCCAACCAAAGGTCAAGGTTGGCAACACCTCAACATTGGACATATCGGCACCTGGCTACTGCGTCTGTTGAACTGAAGCCGGAGACGGCCATCTGCGGCCAGCCGGGGAACATGCCGAGCCGGATCGGGTAGCCCCGGCAGCCTCCAAGACGACCCACGACGGCGTGTGACCACTTCACCCTCCGCCGCCGGGCGGGCAGGAATGGGGTGTCCGGGGGCCAATCATGCCGTGACACCGCCCCGCTGCGGCGAGTCATCAGCCGTGGTTGGCTCCCACTCGCTGAGCAGCCCCCCCTTCATCGGGGGCGACTTTCGGTCACGACCGGGCCGGCGCGGGCCGCTTGCGAGGGGCTTTTTCGGGAGCAAGCGATCTGCACCCGGAAGAAAATCGCGTCCGCTAGAATGCGGAATGAGGGAGCGGAAGGGGGAGATCGCCCGCGTCACATTATGCCCGGACGCGCCTGCCGTAGTGGCACGCGACGAAGGCGGGGCCACGGGTCACATTGCAGGCAGGCCAAACAGCCCTGCCCCGTTCGACGCGCACACGCTGCGTCAGGCTTCCCCTCGTCATCGCGGTCGCTATTGGACGGAAGCTGTCCAAGGCCTACGCCTCCTCAGCATGAATGAAGCTGCCCTCGCGGCGCGGTGCCACCGTAGTGAGATCCAACGAAGGATGGCACTAGGCCTACTGCCCTTCATCCAACGGGGTTCGCGGCGGTACATCCGCCAAGAAGACTTGCAGGAGATGCTTGAGAACGAAACGCAGGTCTCACAGGAGTCCGTGCGGCGCGGGCCGGGCAGGCACGGTCGTCGGGCGAAGATGAAGCCAGGTGAAATCGACCCTCGCCTCCGAGAGTTCTTCGACTAACCACCTTCTTTCTCCGTCCACGCATTCAAGTCGTCCGAGTCGAGCATCCGGTTTACCCACTCCACCACCTCCTTCACTTGTGGCGTGAGCGGTTTGAGGTACTGATCGGCGGCGTCGCTCTTCCCGTGACCTAAGAAGGTTCGCAGTGCCGCCAATCCGACATCATCACGGGTCGCGTAGGCCGTTGCCCCCAAATGCCGCCAGATGTAGAAGCCTTCGGGCCAGTCGTCTAGCCCGGCTCGCTTCTTCAACTTCCTGAACCTCTGCCAGACGCTATCGGATCGTTTGTAGGGAGTGTTACACGCCTTGCGCGTTGTCGTTCCGTTCTTCAACTCCTCATCGGTCTTAGCCTTGACCCAAACGAGCGGTCGCCCGGTGCGCGTTCGGAATAGCAGGTCGTCCTTGTCACACGCATTCGATTCCAGATAGGCCTGAAGGTGCGCCCAGACCATCGGCCACATTTTGCCGTAGCGGTCGAATCCGGTCTTGCCTCGGCGCATGTCGTAGCTGTCCCGGTCGAAATGCACAGGACATGCCTGCGCTAGGTCATCGTTGCCAAAACCCAACCCGATGCCGAGCCAAATCCACAAACGCTCGCGCTCGTGTGCCGCCTTCAGGATCGTCTGAACCATCTTGACTGTTGGAACGACGCGCTCGCGGTTGGTTTGGACGCCACCGAAGTGCTGAACATCGTCAGGGCCGAATGGCAATCGAATCTGAATCGGACGGCGCTTGGCGAAGTTGACGATCTGCCAGAACCGCTGGCGATGCTTGTTCACCTGCGAGGCGCTGAGACGCTTGGCAAAGTCCATCATCATGACCTCGTAGTCTGTCTCGGTGAAAAGAGCGGCGAAGGACTCTTGCTTTAGGCGGTTGCCGAACCGCACCTTAGCCCACTTGAGGATGTTCACGACTTGGCGGCGGTCGTCATCGAAGACACGCAGGCTGATGGTTCCCTTCTTCCTGGCTGTGCCGTCGGCCCGCACCCTGCCCTCGTCGTGTTTGATGAAGGCGTTGGCGATGTACGGCAGCGTCTGTTCCAGAGCGTCCTTGCGGCCCGTCCCGTCCCGGATTACGATTTCAGCCGAGTCGTCGTAGTGTTCGATGACCCAACGGCGGTAGGCCTGCTCGGATTCCTTACGATCCCGGCTGAAGCGTTGCCGCTGGCACTTGCCGTTGGCATCACGATAGGAGGTGTAGTACCTGCCGTTTGGCCCCTCAGGCTGCTCGGAGAGCTTCGGGATGCGTCGCCTTGTTGCCAATTGTCCGTTTGTTGCCACGCACCGACGGTATCGGATGTTAAGCCGCGACGCATCAGGTGTTTGGCAACTTAACGGTGAAAATGGGCTAAATTCGGCCCGCTTTTGGCAACTTAGCGGTTGCTGGCAGAGTTCGTAAGTACTTGTATAACAATAGTTTGCGGGCGTAATTCAGTGGTAGAATGCCAGCTTCCCAAGCTGGACGTCGGCGGTTCGAATCCGCTCGCCCGCTTTCGAGAACCGAACGCCTCCCGGTGACACCCGTTGCCAGGAGGCGTCTTTCTTGCGCAGTTCCAAAGCGTTATGGCCTTTCGCGGCGAGGACGTGGGGATTGGCAAACCCCGCGATTCTGCCACCACCTGCCAGTCGTTGCGTCACCCGGCCTACAATCCGTGCAAGGATTCGTACAAGCGCCCAAATCCACGTGCAAGCTTTCGTGCAAGGACTCAACGGCCATGGAGGCAGCCAGAAGGCCCTTGTCCGCTTGCCGATGAGGCGTTCTACTATCGACATGGAATGGGTCAGTTACATCTCGGTCATTATCACAGCCCCTGTCATCGTGGGTCTTTCGGCTTGGCTGGGGAAGATATGGGCGGGACGCATCCTTGAGAAGGACCGCGCAAGATACCAAACGAACATGGAAACACTCCTTGCCGCCCTGCGAACTACCATTACCAAGGAACTGCTGGTCCATCAGCTCCAGTTTCAGAAGGAGTTCGAGGTCTACAAGGAGCTGTGGGTAGCTGCCCTGGGCCTCGCGAGAGCAGGCAGTAATTTCAGGATGCTGCAGATGGGCCCTCAGGCTTCACCTGATGAAATCAGCCTGGAGATCGAGACCTCCTACGCCAGGCTACGAGATGCGGTCTTTGACAACAGGCCGTTCTACGAGCCTGAAGTCTACGAGGCCGCGAAGGCTATGTTGAACGGCCTTGGAGAAGTGGTCCGCAAGCGAAAGCAGTTGGAGCGCCTGGAGCAGGGGGACATGTCAGATAAGAAGGTCGAAAAGGCCTGCTCGTTGGACAAAGAGATCGAGCAGAAGCTAGACGAGATCGACAAAGTGCTCGAAAAGCTCTGCACGTCTATCCGCAGTCGAATATGGAGTACTACTGCGTCGGGGTGGGATAGGCCCTGCGACCAATGAATCATGCCTTGGCTGCCCCGATTGCGGCGGGTGGGTCAGCCGAGAAGGTCGGCAGTTGCGTAGGGTGGGCACTGCGTAGGGTGGGCACGGCCCACCATTACCGAGTTTGCGCGGGTACCCCATTCTTACGCAGCAAGGGTGAGGAATGGATAGACCGCATGATAACCCAGGGATTCTTTCCGTCCCCCACCCTTCGCAGGGAGCGAAGGATGGGGCACCCATGCAGCAAGAGTGAGGAACGGATAGACCGTATGATCACCCAGGGATTTTTTCCGTCCCCCACCCTTCGCAGGGAGCGAAGGATGGGGCACCCATGCGAAGGTTGGGGTACTCATGCACCCATGCGAAGGTTGGGGCACTCATGCACTCATGCGAAGGTTGGGGCACTCATGCACTCATGCCTGGCTCGGCAGGAGCCTCACCCTCCCCCACCAATATGGTACGTAAACAGCCCGCCGTTCCTGTCACGGACCCCGACGCAGATTGAGGGAATCGGCGCGGTTGACGCTGGATGAAGGAGACGATAAACTAGTTCGTTTCGCCGGTTTGGCGATTGAATTGGAGCTATCGGGCGGGCGTCCGCTCCACGGAGCAAGTAAGCATGCACTACCCACGACGCAATAGCAAGATCAAGCGGGCTCGTAAGCAGGGCTTCCGGGCTCGAATGCGTACGGCCAACGGTCGTAAGCTTATCAACCGCAAGCGCCGCCATGGATTCAAGAAAATCAGCGTTTGTTAGCAGTCTTTGGGCGCCGACCTGATCCGCGCGCTGTTTGCGGTCTGAAGGCGCCTTCTGGGGACCGGAAAACGCTGACCTACGATTTTTTCGCGACCACACACATAGCTGTGCGATCGCTTTCACGATAATATACTTGGATTGTTTGTCCACCGATGTGGTTGACGCAGGCTGTTCTGCGTCCACGGAGGACTTTTGGTAACGTACCCATCGCAACTCCAGAACCATACCCATCTCACCACTGGGGCTATGAATCGCTTGGGCGTAGGGCGCGAATTTTTTGTTAGTGTCACTATAGTATGGTAGATTTCAACCTCATATCGGATTTGCACGAACAGAACACGAGTCTGGATGACGAACTCTCGACCCTATTCGGAGAGGTCGAGGGTAACGACGAACTCAACGCCCTGATCGAACAAGAGAACGACGAGTTCAAGCCGGGGACCATTCTTAAGGGCCGCGTGGTGGGCCGCGCGGGTGATGACTTCGTCATCGATGTCGGGCTCAAGAGCGAAGGTTTGATTCCGTTTTCCGAATGGGAAGATCAATCCAGCGTTGACGTGGGCGATGAGATTCAGGTCTGGTTGGATAACGTCGAGTCTGATAGCGGGCACATCCTGATCTCAAAGCGCAAGGCCGATCGAATCCTCAACTGGCATCGCATTGTCGATACCAAGAACGAAGACGACACCATCGAAGGCCGCGTCATGCGGAAAATCAAGGGCGGTTTGCTGGTCGACATTGGCTATCCTGTCTTCTTGCCGGCCTCCCAAGTAGACATTCGCCGCCCGGGCGATATCGGCGAGTTTATTGGTAAGACGATCCGTGCCAAGATTCTCAAGATCGACACCGAACGCCGCAACATTGTCATCTCACGCCGCAAGTTGATCGAAGAAGAACGTACCACGGCCAAGGAATCATTGATGTCCGAATTGGAAGTCGGTCAGATTCGCAAAGGCACGGTCAAGAACATCGCCGACTTCGGCGCATTCGTGGATCTGGGCGGTATCGATGGATTGCTTCATATCACGGACATGAGTTGGGACCGCATCAGCCACCCGTCCGAATTGGTGAAGATCGACGAAGAGATCGAATACAAGGTCTTGAACATCGACCGTGAGAAAGAGAAGATTGCGCTGGGTCTCAAACAACTCAAGCCCAATCCCTGGGAGGAGGTCGAGCAGCAGTATCCGCCGGGCACGTCTCTCACGGGTGAGGTTGTAAATATTGTCAACTATGGGGCGTTCGTCAAAATCGCCACCGGGGTCGAGGGCTTGGTTCACATCAGTGAGATGAGTTGGACGCGACGTATCAGCCATCCGTCCGAACTGCTTTCGGTCGGCGACACGGTGGACGTCATAGTGCTTGAAATCAACAAGAACAAGCACGAGATTTCCTTTGGGATCAAGCAAACCCAAGAGAATCCTTGGGAACATGTGGCCGAGAAATACCCGCCGAACACGCGCATCCAAGGCAAAGTTCGCAACCTGACGAATTATGGGGCGTTTGTCGAAGTGGAAGAAGGGATCGATGGTTTACTTCATGTGTCCGATATGAGTTGGACCAAGAAAATCAGCCATCCATCTGAGGTTCTAAAAAAGAACCATGAGATCGAGTGCGTCGTTCTCAAAGTTGAGCAGGATAAGCAGCGCATCGCCTTGGGCCTAAAACAGCTACAAGAAGACCCCTGGGCGCATGCCGTGCCCGAAAACTACATACCGGGCCAGATCGTCGAGGGTACGGTAACTAAAATCACCAATTTCGGCGTATTCGTGGAATTGGAAGAAGACTTAGAAGGACTATTGCACGTCAGTGAATTGGCCGATCACAAAGTTGAAGATCCCCATTCTGAAGTGAAGATTGGGGATAAGGTCCTGGTCAAAATCCTGCGAGTCGATCCGATCGAACGGAAGATCGGCTTGTCCAAGAAACGTGCCGAATGGTCCTCGGAGCAGAATGAAGAAGCTGCGGCGGCGGAACCGACCAAGGCGCGTCGCGGCGGGTTGGAAGGCGCGCTCATAGACGCCGAAAACGTCCAGACGGCGTCGTCCGAAGCGGACGCCGACGCAGAGCCGGAGGCGAGTGCCGAGCCAGTGACCGACAAGGAATACGCCACCGCGCCAAAGACGGGAACCAACTTTGACGACGCAGCAGCCGCAGAAGCGGAGCAGGCGCCGAGCGAAGTTGAGAATGCCACCACCAATGCGGAAAGCGTGGACGACTGATCACCCCTCGGCCGTGGCGGAGTTTTCTGGTTAAGGGGTGAACCTTGGTTCTCGTATGCGGAGGATTCAGCCATCGCTGTCGACACGGGCCTACAAGTTTACTTACGGCAGATCAACGAAGCCCCTCTTCTGTCGGCCGAAGAAGAGAAGCAGTTGGCCACCATTGTGCGCAACGGTCAATCGGCGGCCGAACGCTTCGGGAGGCACGAGCTGAGTTGGCCCGAGCGCGAAGTGATGGAGGCTGATGCCGCTGTTGCGCGTGAGCAGATGGTCAAATCCAATTTGCGTCTGGTGGTCAACATCGCCAAGAAGTACCGCAAGCGTGGCCTATCCTTGAATGATCTCATCAATGAGGGCAACCTGGGCTTGATTCGTGCCGTTGAATGTTTCGATCCCGATCAGAACACGCGCTTCAGCACCTATGCTTCGTGGTGGATCAAGCAGTCGATTAAGCGCAGCCTCATTAACAGCGATCAGCCCATCCACATTCCGGCGTATATGGTCGAAATGATTTCTCGGTTTCGCCACGCGCGAGAGAAGTTTATCGAAACCGAGGGGCGGCAGCCTAATACAGTTGAACTCGCGGAACGCTTGCAAATTGCGGAAAGCAAGATCAAGCACATTCGCAGCGCGGTCAAAGCCGTCTCTACGCCCAGCCACGATTCCGAGGGCGCCGACGGCCAATCCCTGACCGATGGCATTCCCGATCTTAAGACGCCCCGTCCCGAGGAGGCTTTGATGAAGGAATCCGAATCAACGCGGATCATCGCCATATTGGAATCTCTGGAAAATCGGGAGTCGAAGATATTGCGTCTTCGACACGGGCTTGGCGGTGACGATCCCATGACGCTCAAAGAGATCGGTGCGGCCATCGGGCTAACGCGCGAGCGTGTCCGCCAGATCGAATGCGAAGCGCTGCGCAAGATCAAGGAATGCCTGGACGACTAATCTCCCCACCGTCAGCGTGTCATACGGAATTTGATGGCAGTGCCCGCTTAGAGCCTTTTCCAATTTCAAGGGTGGCACGGGCTTCCAGCCCGTGAAAACACCGGCAAGATGCCGGTGCCACACAGTTCTGGGATTGATTCTTTGAGTGTAATACCGGATAGGAGTGCAATACCGGATTAGAGTGTAGTGCCGGATTATATCCGGCAATAGTGCAGCACCGAATCTCATCCAGTAATCGCTATGTAGAACCAAATTTCAGCCGGTGATTGCCCGGCGCATCCGCCCGGACAAAATGCGTGAACCGCGCGCGTAAGGACGCGGTCGGTTCGGGGGTCGCCGGGTCTTGTTCGTCCGCTCTTACGGTCGCGGCTCGGAAAGAGAGAACTAGAGCGTCTAACACTCAACTGTGGCGGGCAGCCCCCCCTCAATCCCCCCCTGCAAGGGAGGGAGGTAAGAAAGGCTCGCTATACTTGACTGTCAAGTGCTCTAGACTCGCAACTTTAGCGTTGAAGGTGCGTTAGGCCTTGGTGGCCGAGATCAGTAAGTCGGTCGAGCGTTGGGGATCGAAGGGGGCGCGATCGTATCCACCCCACACGTCGTCAACGCGTAGCTCGGAGGCTTCGCACCAGTCGTGCAGTTGGTCCACCGTCGCCGGATAGAGCGTACCGGTGTGCGCGCGATGTTTCCAGCCCGAATCCTTCCAGAGCGTAATGTTAGTGATCTCAACTTGTTCGTCACCGAAAACGAAATGACGCATGGAAACGTATTCCACGTCACCGACTCGAGCTACGCGCGGGCCTCGAACGCAGGGGTTGTCACGGCGCATGAGCGGAAAGTTGACGATTTGAATGAACAATCGTCCACCACTCCTGAGGCAGCTTGCGAATTGTCCGATCGCATCCCGAACCGCATCGGCCGAGCCGGCTGCAGCGAGGGCGTTTCCCAAACAAAACAGCCCATCGAATCCACCACCGACGGTGTGGTGCAACGTGGCATAGGGGGTTACGTGAAACTCCGCCGATACGCCGAGATTCATCGCGGCCCGCCGGGCGATGCCGATCATCTCCTCGCTGAGGTCGGCGCCGACCGCACGATATCCGTTTTGCGCCAGGGCGCAAATCTGATGTCCGGTACCGCAGCCCGCGTCGAGGAGTCCACCTGCCGCGGGCGGACCCAGAACGTCGGTCAGTACAGGAATCTCGCGTTTCAAGCGGGCCGACCAGTTAATCCCGAGATCGTAGCACGCGGCTCGGTCAAATAGCTCGTTGGCGGTGGATCGCCGATTCTGTTCAGAGTTCATGGTGTGAACTTTGCACTTTGGATGGCAGGATGGCAACCCTTTGGGCCTGATGGGGGAAGAATTTCGATTTTCGGGAATAGTTTGGTCGGTTGATGAGTTTTGGTATAGAAGAGTTATGGAATTAGAAACGAGACCTCGCGGGCGGCCACGCGGTGGAATCGCTTGCCACCCCCAATGATGGGAACAAACGGGAGATTGAATCAGTGAGAACGATAATCGGGATCGCCAGCCTTGTCAGTTTGGCCTTGGTTTGGGGCCTATTAATGCCGTCCGGCGCCGCGCAGGATCAAAAGACGAGCAGCAGGGAAAGAGATAAGCCCCAGTACCGCGGCATCATTGGGCCGAAAAGTCTGAAGATCAAGCGCGTCGATGGAAAGACTTTTCTGTCGGCCAGCCGAGATCCTGAGATCCCCAATGCACAATGGTATGACTTTACCGGCTCGGTTATTCCACCGGAAGAATTGCAATTCGGGATCGGAAAGGACACCATCCCGGCCATTGATGAGCCGGTTTTCGTTGCACCGGACGACCCACGTTTGCTGAAGTTTGGGCACAGCCCCTATCGAAAGGGCGAACGACCTAAGGCCAACGATCAAATCCAGGTCGTGGGATACGTTCACGGCGATCAGGCCCGGGCGTACCCGATCGCGCTTTTGGATCATCACGAGTTCGTAAACGTTGACGTCGGCGGCAAGCCGGTCACGGTGGGTTGGTGACCGCTGGCCAAGTTGTCCGTGGTTCACGGACGTGAGAACAAGGGTGGCGTCGATCAGTTTGGCGTCAGTGGTTATGTTTACAAGAATGTCTTCCTGATGTTCGATCGTCGGACGGAAAGCCTGTGGTATCCGTTGGATAACACGAAATGGACGGCGGTCTCCGGCCCTCGGAAGGGTGAGACGATCCCGTTCATCTCCGAGCCGGGCATCGTATCGCTCGGCGATTGGCGAGAGAAACACCCCGACACGTTGGTGTTGCTCGGTGCCAAGGGCGATGTGAAAGAGCGCAAGGGCGGCTGACCGTTCGGTTCGCGTGAATTGGCGGTCTTTCCGAGCCGCGACCGTGAGGAGCGGATGTTCGGTTGGTCCCAGACTTCTGAAGCGATGGGCTACCCATCCGTTCGATTTCTTGCCCCCGTCCTTGGCAAGGGGGGGAAGGGCAAACAACCTATTAGGAAACGGCGTTACTCTTCAATGCCGACATCATCTTGAGACGCATCCGCCGCTTCTTCATCCCAAACGGCCGCGGTAATCGAAGCGACAAGCGGCTCGAAATCCTGCTCACGCAGTGTTCGAAGGTCGAAGCAAAGGGTGTCGTCGCGAACCCGGGCGATGACGGGAATATCCCCGTCGCGCAGCGCGTCAGCCATCTCTTCCGTCGAGGCACTAGACGGTCGCCATTGCACCACGACCGTTTGTATTTCCTGACCCGGCATGGATCCTCCGCCGGCGTAGCCGAAGTCCGAGCCCACATAGAACTGTTCACTGGGTAGTGCCGCTTTGAGCAACTCCGATAGCCTCGTCGCAAGCACGGCCAGTTCCTCGGTGGTCGCACGGAGCATGGACAGGGTCGGCACGTTTTGCGCGGCGTGCTCCGGATCAAGATAACAGCGTAATGTGGCATCGAGGGCGAGTAATGTCATCTTGTCGACACGGTAGGTTCGCATCAATGGGCTGGTATCGATTTGTTCGATCAGGTTCGGACGCCCCACAATTATGCCACACTGTGGACCACCGAGCAGCTTGTCGCCGGAGAAACAAACGAGGTCGGCGCCGCCTGAGAGCGACCGTTCGACGCTGGGCTCTTCGGGCAAACCATACCGGCTGAGATCGAAGAGTGCCCCGCTTCCCAAATCATCGACGGCGATCAGTTTGTGCTTGTGGGCCAGTTCCGCGAGGGCATCCATCTCGACATCTTCGGTGAATCCGATGACGCGGTAGTTGCTTGGATGAGCGCGAAACAGCATGGCCGTTTGGTCATCAATCGCACCTTGGAAGTCGGAAAGGCGTGTTCGGTTGGTCGTTCCCACTTCCCTCAGGATCGCGCCGCTGGCACCCATGATGTCTGGAAGGCGAAAGCTGCCGCCGATTTCGATCAACTGCCCGCGCGATACAATCACCTGTTTGCCTTGCGCGAAGGTGTGCAGGATCAGCAACGTGGCGGCCGCGTTGTTGTTGACCACGGTGGCAGCCTCGGCGCCGGTGATCGTGGTCAGCAACTCCTCGATGTGGTCGGTGCGTCTGCCGCGGGCTCCGGTTTTGAGATCGTACTCTAACGAGCAATAACCGGCCGCCGCCTCCACGATAGCCTCTATGGCCGCATCACACAGCGGTGCGCGACCCAGTCCGGTGTGCAGCACGATACCCGTGGCGTTGATGACCGGTCGAAGTGATGGGGTGGAGCGCTCCATCAATTCTTCTTCCGCGAGTTCCACCAGCTCCTCGATTGCGATCGGTTCGGTTTGTTCCCCGGCAAGAATCGCCCGGCGCGTGGCGTGGACGGCCGCCTGCACCGAAGTCACCACCGACGTACGGGGCAAGCTCTCCAACCACGAGCGAACTTCCTCATGCTCAAGCAAGTGGGAAACGGAGGGCAGCGATCTTAAGAGCGATTGCTTCTTCGTGGCCCCTTTGGCGTTGGCTTTCTTCTTCCGCGGCGCGTTGTTACTCATTCTCGCTCTCAGTCAGTATGCGGTAATCTCCGACACGCTTCGTATAACCGATTCGGTCCAGATATTCCAGAAACGGAACCGCATACTTGCGGGACGATGCCAATGCTTCACGGATTTGAGCCACGGTGACTTTCCCTTCGCGTGTCACCAAGTCGGCCACGCGCTCGCGGAGCTGCCGCTCAACGTCGTCGGCCAGAAATATCTTGCCGTCGATTTGAACCAGCTCGCCCAGGGCGACCGCAAGCGTAACCAGTCGCGTTTGACGCTTCCGATCAACGTCGGCGAGCGACGGAACATCCTCAGGCGCTGGTGGTTGAAATCCACCCGCCCGAATCGCGTCGATCATCGCGAGCATCAATTTCTCATCCGCGCCCGAAAGCGATGGTGCAAATGCCGGAAGGCAAACGAAGCGACCCAAACGCCGAATCGTTCCGTTTTCCACGAGCAGAAGCAGCAGGGGCCGAGCCAGGGATCGGGTCGTCATGCGTTCAAGCCAGCCCAACACGCTGTCGGCCAATCTGCCGGGAAGATCGGGATGAGACTTGTGGTGTCGCTCAAGCCACGCCACAAGACGATCCGTCAGATCATCGATGGTGCCGGAAACGACGCTGATGTTCGTGTCGCCGATCGGCTGCCACCGCCCCTCCGACTTGAGTTGTTCCAAGAGACCGGGAATCTCCGCGACTTCGATCCCGGTGGCGCAGCAAAGCTGCAACGCCGTGGGCATCGAAAATCCGGCAAAGCGCAGGGCTTCCTCGAGACGATTAACCTCTGTGCCATCCATCAGTCGCTCAAGGCTCGATTCCATTCCCGCCGAACGACGTCGTCGCCGCGCGACGGGGCGCAGGATGACTCCGCCCCCGATGGTTCGGGCGGCGTTTTCATCGCGAACGATAAATCGTTGTCCCCATGAAGCCGCCAGCGCTTCCCCGCAACGAATCTGCGCGAAGCACGAGCGGCCAGGATACAATGCTCCCTGACCGACGAGCACGATGCGGGCGTATACTTCCCTCGTGCCCAGCTCGACACGCACGACCGAGGCCGACTTCAACGGGCGCTGACTTGATGCCAGGCAGGAAAGCCGGATATCCAGCATGCGCGAAGGTTGCAGATACCCCGGCGTAGCAAGTTCCACGCCGCGCTCCAAGTCTCCGCGATCGATGCCGCTCAGGTTCACGGCCGCTCGCTGCCCTTGTTGAAGTGTGGGCAACGAAGTGCCATGGCTTTGCAGGCCGCGAACCCGACAATGTGCCCCGCTGGGCCACACCTCGAGTGCATCACCTTCGCATACGCTTCCGCGCACCAACGAACCGGTCACCACCGTGCCGCGCCCCTTTACGCTAAAAACTCGATCGATGGCCATGCGAAATGGTGGTTGTAGGGTCGATCGATCTTCGCTTGTTATTGCTGTTGCAAGAGCCGTTTTGAGGTTGTCGATGCCGGCCCCCGTTATCGAAGACACAGGGATTATGGGGGCGCTGGATAATGATGTCGCCGCGAGCAGTGATCGGATGTCTTCGGCCACCAGCTCGACCATATCTTCATCCACCGTGTCGACTTTCGTAATCGCCACGACGCCGCGTGATACGCCAAGCAGATGCAAGATTTCGACGTGCTCGGTGGTTTGGGGCATGACGGAATCGTCGGCGGCGACCACGACCAAGGCCAGGTCGATTCCGGTCGCCCCTGCGACCATGGTGCGAACAAACCGCTCGTGGCCGGGCACAACGA
>Ga0214472_10000888_pt1 | contig 35569 bp, 30 predicted proteins | sample RVTome_6_FD_207662 | JGI IMG/M metagenome (GOLD analysis project Ga0214472, IMG submission 207662) | Soil microbial communities from uranium-contaminated site in the Upper Colorado River Basin, Wyoming, United States - RVT140D175 | ecosystem: Environmental > Terrestrial > Soil > Contaminated >...
ATCGTTGAAGCGGCCGACAAGCAGCTAGCGTCGCTCGTCCGGGGCGCGGGGCTGACGGTCGTCTCGACGATCCAGGCCGACGGCCTGCTGATGCTCGACCGCCAGGTGAGCCAGGCGCCGGACGTGCTGATCGTGGACGTCCGCGGCGCGGCCGGGCTGCCGCCCGACCTGGCCGCCTTCAAGCGCCGGTTCGTCAAGACGGGCGTCATCCTCGTCATGGAGAGCCTCGATCCGGCGATCATGCTCGACGCGATGCGCGCCGGCGTCACCGAGCTCGTCAAGTCGCCCGTCGTCGTCGATGAGCTGAAGGCCGCCGTGGCGCGCGTGACCGGTGGTCAGGTCGAAGAGGTGACCGGCGGCGACGTCATCGCTTTTCTTGGCGCGAAGGGCGGCGTCGGCACCACGACGCTCGGCGTCAACGTCGCGGCCGTGCTGGCCGGCGACAAGGACTCGAACGTCGTCATGGCGGACCTGCACGTCGCGGTCCACGGCGACGTGGGGCTGCTGTTCGGCATCGAGCCGCGGTTCTCCTCGGTTGACGCGCTCGAGAACGTGCGGCGACTTGACGCCGCGTTCCTCAAGGGCCTCGTCGTCCGGGCCAAGCCGGGGCTCGACGTCCTCGCGTCGCCCGAGACGCCGGCCGTCCGGCCGCCCGAGGGACGACTCGTCCGGACGCTCATCGATCGACTGGCCGCGGCGTACGACACGGTCGTGATCGACGTGCCGCGGTCCGACCTCGGCGTGCTCGAGGCGCTCGAACCGGCGACGGCCATCGTGCTCGTGGTCAACCAGGAACTGCCGACCGTCAGGCGCGCGGCGCAGATAGCGGCGCTGCTCCGGCAGCGCCACGGACGCGAGCGGCTGGGCGCGGTCGTCAGCCGCTACGACGCAAGAGCGGAGATCGGCCAGGACGACATCGAACGAGTGGTGGGACTGCCGGTGTGGGGCGTGCTGCCGAGCGACTACCGGCTGGCGCTTCAGGCCGCCAACCAGGGCCACCCCCTGGTCGTTGACAACCACAGTCGCCTGACGAATGCCATCCGGGAGCTCTCGCGCCGCGTGACCAGGTCTCAGGGGGCCGAGAAGGCCGCGGGGCCCGCTCGAAAGATGGGCCGGCTCGCGGGCCTGTTCTAAGCGAATTGGCGGCGCCTCGGAGCCCCTCGGCCTAATGCTCGGCCTCTCAGAGGACGAGAATCTATCCGAGGTACCTCGAGGTGGAGCAGACTTTGGACAGCGCCAGCGGCGCGGCGACCAGCCGTGACATCAAGAACAGCCAGTACCAGGAGGTCAAGAGCCGCCTGCACACGCAGCTGCTCAACCGCCTGAACCTCGAGCGCCTGGCGGAAGTCCGCCGGGAGGACGCCGAGCCTGAGCTACGCTCGGTCATCGGCGCGCTCCTCGAGAAGGAATCCGAGAAGACGCCGCTCTCGCTCTACGAGCGCGAGAACCTCGTCATCGACGTCCTCAACGAGCTGTTCGGCCTCGGACCGCTCGAGGAGCTGCTCGCCGACCCGGACATCTCGGACATCCTGGTGAACCGCCACAACCAGATCTACATCGAGAAGAACGGCCTGCTCGAACCGGTCGATTCGGTGTTCAAAGACGATCGGCACCTGATGCGGATCATCGAGCGCATCGTCAGCTCCGTCGGGCGCCGCGTGGACGAGTCGAGCCCGATGGTGGACGCGCGCCTCAAGGACGGATCGCGCGTCAACGCGATCATCCCGCCGCTTGCGCTGGACGGACCCGTGCTGTCGATTCGCCGTTTCCGGACGGATCGTCTGGGCGCGGCCGACCTCGTCCACAACCTGGCGCTCACCGAGCCGATGCTCGCGTTTCTGAAGGCGTGCGTGGCGTGCCGGCTGAACATCATCATCTCGGGCGGCACGGGCGCCGGCAAGACGACGCTGCTCAACGTGCTGTCGAGCTTCATCTCGGACAAGGAGCGCGTCGTCACGATTGAGGACGCGGCGGAACTGACCCTCCGGCAGCGCCACGTCGTGCGGCTCGAGACGCGGCCGGCCAACATCGAAGGGCGCGGCGCCATCAAGGCGCGGCAGCTCGTGATCAACGCGCTCCGTATGCGTCCCGATCGCATCGTCGTGGGTGAGGTCCGCGGCGACGAGGCGGTGGACATGCTCCAGGCGATGAACACCGGCCACGACGGCAGCTTGACGACCGTCCACGCCAACACGCCCCGTGACTCGTTGTACCGCCTCGACACGATGGTGGCCATGGCGAACCTCAACCTGCCGGACCGCGCGATTCGTCACCAGATCGCCTCCGCGGTGAACCTGATCATCCAGATCAGCCGCATGTCCGACGGGTCGCGCCGCGTGACGCAGATTTCCGAAATTACCGGCATGGAAGGCGACGTGATTACCATGCAGGACATCTTCGTGTTCGAGCGGACGGGCCTCAACGAGGCCGGCAAGGTCACGGGCCGGTTCCGCGCCACGGGCATCCGGCCGAAGGCCAGCGAACGGCTGGCGGCGTCGGGCATCGACCTGCCGATGTCCCTCTTCGAGCACGTGCACGCGATTCACTGAGAACTGAGAACTGAGGACTGAGAACTGAGGGGCGGCGGCTTCGTCACATGGAATACCTCGCTCTCGCCGGCATCTTCGTCATGGTGATCGCGCTCGTCGTGACACCGTACTACTTCTTCGTCATCAAGGGCGAAGAGAAGGTGCTCGACCGCCTGAAGCCGAGGACCGCGGCGGAACGCGTCCTCAAGGGCGTGCTCCGGCAGGAAGAGAAGATGAGCGAGGTCGAGCCGATCGACGCGTTGTTGCGCCGGTTGATCGGTCTTGCCGGCCCGATTCAGCGGTTCCTCGACCAGGCGGGCGTCAAGCTGAACGTCTCGACGTTCGTCCTGCTGACCGCGACGCTCCCGCTCCTCGGCTTCGTGGTCGTGACGATGTTCGTCAGGACGCCGGCGGCGGGGATGGTAGCGGCGGCCGTGCTGGCGCCCATGCCCTATCTGTACGTACGGCGGGCGCGGACGAACCGGGTCTACAAGTTCGAAGAACAGTTTCCGGAAGCCATCGACCTCGTGGCCCGCGCCCTGCGCGCCGGCCACGCGCTGCCGACCGGCCTCGGGATGGTGGCCGACGAGATGCCGCCGCCGGTCGGTCTCGAGTTCCGCAAGCTCTACGACGAGCAGAACTTCGGCCTGACGCTGCCGGACGCCCTCCGGAACTTCGCCGATCGCGTGCCGGTGCTCGACGCGAGGTTCTTCGTCACCGCGGTCCTCACGCAGCGCGAGGCCGGCGGCAACCTGGCCGAGGTGCTCGACAACCTCGCGGCCGTCATCCGCGAGCGTTTCAAGGTGAAGCGCCAGGTGCGCGTCATCTCCGCGCACGGCCGGATCACCGGCTGGGTGCTCGCCGCGCTGCCGCCGAGCGTGGCCGTGGCGGCGTTCATCCTCAGCCCGTATCACATCCAGACGCTCCTGGGCGACGAGCTCGGCGTCCGGATGCTCATCACCGCGGCCGTGATGCAGGTGATCGGCACCTTCGTCATTCGCAAGATCGTGGACATCGAGTACTGATGCGATGAATCCGCAGATGATTTTCGCCGTCGTGGCGGTGTTCGCCTCGGTCGCGTTCGTGGCCGGCGCTGTGATGCAGCTGACGCTCAGCCGCCGCGCGCCCTCGCGCCGGCGGCTGGAGCAGGCCAAGGTGACGCCGAGCGTGCTGGTGTCGCAGACGTCGCTCACGGCCGAGGACAGCGCCGCCGTCAAGCGCCTGCAGACGTTCCTGCCGAAGTCGCCGAAGGACATGTCGCGCCTGCGGCGCCGCATGGGCCGCGCGGGCTACTACACGACGACGCCGATGCTCGTGTTTCAGGTGTCGCGGCTGGCTCTGCCCATCATCCTGGGCCTGCTGCCGCTGCTCGTGGCGCCCCTCGGCCGGTCGTGGTTCGTCATGGCGGTGATGGCGCTGCTCGGGTTTCAGCTGCCCGGTTTCTACGTCTCCCGCAAGACCAAGGCCCGCCAGAAGGTCATCCAGAACGGCCTGCCCGACGCCCTCGATCTGCTCATCGTCTGCCTCGAGGCCGGCTCGAGTCTCGACCAGGGCATTGTCAAGGTCAGCGACGAGCTCGCGCTGGCGTATCCGGCCCTCGCCGAAGAGCTCCAGATGCTGATCACGGAGACGCGCGCCGGCAAGCCGCGCCTGGAGGCCTTCAAGAACTTCTCCGCCCGCACCGGCGTCGACGATGTCCGCGCGCTGGTCTCGATGCTGGTCCAGACGGACCGGTTCGGCACCAGCGTGTCGCAGGCGCTCCGGACGCACGCGGAGGTGTCCAGAACCAAGCGCCGGCAGCGCGCCGAGGAGCGCGCCGCGAAGATCGGCGTCAAGCTGGTGTTTCCGCTCGTGTTCCTTCTGTTCCCAGCCTTCTTCACCGTGACGTTGGGTCCGGCCATCGTGAAGTTCGTTCGTGTCTTCTTCGGTCAAGTGGTGGCGCAATAGGCGGCACCTGAAGGGAGTTCAGCATGCAGACAGTGATTCTCGGCGGTATCGCGGCAGCGGCGCTCATCCTCTACATGGCCCGCCGCCGCCGCCGGCTCGCCCAGAACGACGAGTAGGCTCGTTCCACACCCAAGGAGTGATGTGATGAACTCGGTGATCCTGGCTGTCCTGGCGGGCGTCTTCCTGGTCCTGTACTTGATGCGGCGTCGGAACCGCATGAACAAGGATTCCGACTAGGACGATGCGGTACCCATCCCCGTCCTCCGGCGGCGCGGTCCTGACGGTGATGGCAATGCTGGTGAGCGGCTGCGCCGCTCACCAGTCGTCGGGTCTCGCCGCCAAGCTGGTTCGGGGTGGCGACGGTCCCGGCGGGATCGCGTGGCCGGCCGTGCCGACCGGCGACGCCGCGTCAGGCCTCGGCGAACAGCCGGCCGCTCAAGCCGCGCCGGCGGCGTCCTTCCGCGCGAAGTACCAGGCCCGACAGGCGGCCGAACTCGAGTTGTCGGACGCCGGCCTGAGGTCGGCTCTCGAGGCTGCCGGCCCGGTGCCGACCGTCGAGAGCCTCCATCACGTCGCGGCCGCCTACAAGCGGCTGCGCGTGTTCGATCGGACCCTGTCGTACCTGGAACAGGCGCTGGCCCTGGACCCGAAAGACGCCCGGACGCGCGACGCGCTGGCCCGCCTCTGGCGGGACTGGGGTGTGCCGGCCCGGGGCCTGGCCGAGGCCTATCGCGCGGTGGCCCTGTCGCCGGACTCGCCCGCGGCGCAGAACACGCTGGCGATTCTGTTGTACGACGTGGGGGAGCCCACGGGCGCCGACGCGCGGTTCGAGCGGGTGCTCGCGCTCGACCCGGGCGCCGCGTACGCCTTGAGCAACATGTGCTATGCGGCGCTGATGGGCGGCGACTGGACCCGCGCGCTCGGTCGCTGCCAGGCGGCGCTCGCCGTCGACCCGGACTTCGCTGCGGCACGGAACAATCTCGGCCTCGTCTACGCAGCCGCGGGCCGCTGGGATGACGCCGCCCGCGAGTTCCTGGCCGGCGCCCCGGACGCGGCGGCGGGCCGCTACAACCTCGGCGTGGCGTTGCTGTCGAGGCAGCAGTACCTCGCCGCCGCGGACGCGTTCGACGCCGCGGCGGCGCTCAAGCCCGAGCTTGCTCGCGCGCGCGATCGCGCGCGCCAGGCCAGACGCCTCGCGGCTGCCGCCGCGGCGGACGGCGGAAGGTAGGATCGACCCATGGCTGAAGTCGAGTTCTTCAATCGCGCGGCGAGCGAGGACCTGCCGCTGCCGAGCGAGGGCCTGCTGCCCGAGCCGCAGAGCCCGGCGGAGTGCGGTCTGCGTCTCGATCTGATCGTCCAGCTCGTGCTCAAGCATCTGCACCTGTCGGGCGAGCTGACGGGCACGGCGATTGCCGATCGTCTCGGTCTCGTGTTCCCGATCGTCGAGCCGGCCATCGACCAGCTCAAGGCCCAGACACTCTGCGAAATCACCGGCGGCACGAATCTGGGGCCGCCGTCCTACCGGTATCGGATCACCCACCTGGGCCGCGAGCGGGCGGCCCTGTTGCTCGAGACCAACAAGTACGCCGGCGTGGCGCCTGTGCCGGTCGAGCAGTACCGCCGTTTCATGGATGCCTACAAGGCCTCGCACCCCGTGCGCGTGACGCGCAAGGAGGTGCGGGAAGCGTTCAGCCATCTTGTGCTGAGCGACCGCGTGCTCGATCAGGTCGGTCCGGCCGTCAACGGCGAGCACTCACTCTTCGTGTACGGGCCCCCGGGGAACGGCAAGACCGTCATCTCGCAGGCCATTCGCAACTTGATGATCGACGAGTTCTGGGTGCCGCACGCCATCGAGGTGGACGGCAGCGTCATCCAGATGTTCGACCCGGTCAACCACGATCCGCTGCCCGAGCCGGACACGTCGCTGATGCTCGAGACCCCGGCGCGGCAGGACCGGCGATGGATCCGCTGCCGCCGGCCCCTCGTGACCGTGGGCGGCGAGCTGACGCTCGACGCGCTCGAGCTCGCGTACAACCCGGTGTCCGGCTATTACCGCGCGCCGGTGCAGACGCTGGCCAACGGCGGCGTGCTCGTCATCGACGACTTCGGCCGCCAGCGCGAGTCGCCCCACGCGTTGCTCAACCGCTGGATCGCGCCGCTCGAAAGCCGGGTCGACTACCTGCTCCTGCAGTCGGGCCAGAAGGTCGACCTGCCGTTCCACGTGCTCGTCGTCTTTGCGACGAACCTGAAGCCGGCCGAGCTCGTCGACGAGGCGTTCCTGCGCCGCATCCACTACAAGGTGCTCGCCGAGAGCCCGACCGTGAACGACTACCGTCAGATCTTCGAGAACTATTGCCGGGCCAGGGAAGTGCCGTACGATTCGGCGATCGTCGACTATCTCCTGACCAACGTCTACCCGGCGCGGAAGATCCCGTTGCGCGGCTGCCACCCCCGCGATCTCATTGATCAGGCGCTCGCCCTGGCACGATACCTCGAGCAGCCGAGGCGCCTGACGACGTATCTGCTGGAGGCTGCGTGCGACACGTACTTCGTCGACGAGACGCAGGGCGTCAGCACGGCCGGGTGATTCCGGCCGCGCTCGCGGCCCTGCTGACTGGCGGGCTGGCCCTGGCGGACGGGCAGCGCCCGTCGCCCGACGATCTGACCGTCGAGATCACGTCCCCGCTCGGCCGGACGGGCCTGACCGGTCCGATCCGGATTGTCGCCCGCGTCACCTCCAGGTCCAGCGTCGAGTTGAGCCTCGTGCGGTTCTACGTTGACGGCCAGCCCGTCGGCGACGACACCGACGGACCGCCGTACGCCGTCGAATGGACCGACGACAACCCCTTCCAGCCCAGGCAGATCGTCGTCGATGTCCAGGACATGGCGGGGCGCACGGCGCGCGACTCGGTGAACCTCAGGCCGCTCGAGGTGCTCGACGAATCGTACGTGTCGAGTGTACTCCTCGAGCCGTCGGTCTTCGACAAGGACGGCCGGTCGGTCGGCGGGCTCGTCGCCACGGACTTCCGGGTGCACGAGGACGGCGTGCCGCAGGCGATCGACTCGGCCGGCCCGGACGAGGTCCCGGCGACGTTCACGCTGCTCATCGACAGCAGTCAGAGCATGAGCCGGCGCATGGACTTCGTCCGGAATGCCGCCCGCCAGCTCCCCGACATGATTCGCCCGCGCGACTCCGTGATGGTCGCGCCGTTCTCGCGCTCGATCGGCGTGGTGACCGGGCCCACCCAGGACCACGGCACCATTGCCGACGCGATCGACGGCATCCGGCCGGCCGGCGGCACGGCCATCCTCGACAGCCTCGTGGAGATCGCCAAGCAGCTCAGCCCGCTGCAGGGCCGGCAGGCGATCGTGCTCATCACCGACGGCTACGACGAGCACAGCGACACGGTGTACGAGCGCACGCTCGAGGCGCTCAAGGCGACCCGGGCGACGGTCTACGTGATCGGCGTCGGCGGCGTCGCCGGGATCTCGCTCGACGGGGAGCGTCTGCTGCGGCGGCTGGCAGGCGAGACCGGCGGCCGGGCGTTCTTCCCGGCGCGCGAGACGCAACTGGCGGACGTCCACGCGATGATCACCGCCGACGTCCAGTACCGCTACATCCTCACGTACACGCCGACCAACCAGCGCCTCGACGGCGCCTGGCGGGCGATCGAGGTGTCAACGGCCGACGCGACGCACACCGTCCGATACCGTCCCGGCTACTTCGCCCCCGCGCCGCCGCCGATCCGTCCGCAGCTCGAGCTGACCATCCGGGACACGAACCGGCGCTTCGTGGACGTGAGCGCCGAGGACCTGATCGTCCTCGAGGACGGCGTCGAACAGAAGATCGAGGCGTTTCAGGAGGCCCTGACGCCGGTACGGCTCGCGCTGCTCCTCGACGCGAGCGGCAGCATGCGCCGCGACGTCGAGGCCGTGCGCGAGGCCGCCCGGATGTTCGTCGGGGCGCTGCCCAAGCAGGACCGGCTCACCGTGATGCTCTTTGCCGACCGGGCCGAGTTCGAGCACGACATCACCGGCATCCGGGAGTGGACGATGGAGGCCATCGCGCGGTACCAGGCCAACGGCGGCACGGCGCTCTATGACGCGCTCTACACCGGCCTGGAGCGGCTCCGTCGCGAGGAGGGCCGCCGCGCCGTGGTCGTGCTCACCGACGGCCGCGACGAGAACAACCCGGGCACGGCGCCCGGGAGCGTTCACACCTACGACCAGGTCCTGGCGTCGCTCAAGGAGGCGGACGCCGCCGTCTTCGCCATCGGCATGGGCCCCAACGTCGATCGCGACAAGCTGCAGGAGCTCGCGGCGCTCTCCGGTGGCGAGGCCTACTTTCCCGAGAACGTCTCGTCACTCGAGGGCGAGTACCGCCGCATTCTCGAGAACCTCCGGCGCCGTTACGTGATCACCTATACCTCGACCAACTCCAAGCACGACGGCGCCTGGCGGAACGTTGAGATCCGCTCCAGCCGGACCGGTCTCGTCATCGAGAGCCGGGGCGGCTACTTCGCGCCCGCCGACGACAAGTAGGCGCCCGTGCCGCGCGGAGCGATCGTCGGGCTCGTTTTCGCCGTCGCGTTGGCGCTGCGCCTGCCCGGGCTCTGGACCGACTTCTGGCTGGACGAGATCTGGGCGGTCAGCAACGTCGCCGCCCTGCCCTCGGTGCTCGCCGTATTCACCGGCATCCACCATGACAGCAACCACTGGCTCATCAGTCTGTGGTTTTATGCGGTCGGCCAGGACTCGCCCTTCTGGGTCTACCGGCTTCCGTCGCTGGCGTCCGGCCTGGCGTCGGTGTGGGTCGCCGGCCTGCTGGCGCGCGAGGAGGGCGCCAGCCCGGCGCTGGCGATGCTGCTCGTCGCCGTCGCCTTCCCGCTCGCGTTCTATGCCACCGAGGCCCGCGGCTACGCCGTGGCCGCGGGCGCCGGCCTGACCTCCCTCTACTGCCTGTTGCGGTGGCTCGACTCGGCCTCGCCGCGCTGGCTCGTCGCGCACTGGGCCGCGGCGACGATCGGCCTCCTCGGTCACCTGAGTTTCATCGCCATCATCGGGGCCGAGGCGGTCTTCCTGATCGTGCTGTCGAAGGTGGGCGCCGTGCCCTCCAGGGGCCGGATGCGGCCGCTCGCGCTGCCGGTGATCGTGCTGGCGGTGCTGATCGTGGTCGATCTCCGTTTCCTCGAGCTGGGCGGCGGGCCGGACCTCGACTATCCACAGCTCCTGACGGACGTCGCGGCGCTGGCGCTGGGCGCGCCGGTCGGCCTGCGCTGGACGCCGTGGCTCGCGATCGTCGGCGGCGCCGCCGTGCTGGGGGCGCTGCTCACCGCCGCGCGGTCCGCCACGGCAGGCGGGGGCGATCGCGGTGTGCGTCAGCTCCTCTGGCTCTTCTACGCTCTCGTGCTCCTCGCGCCGCTTGTGCTCGTGCCGGCGACGAATCCGCCGTTCCTGTTTCCGCGGTACTTCCTGGTGGGGCTGGCGTTCATGCCAATCCTGGCGGCAAGGGTCCTGACGCCGCTCACGGCCCGGGTGCGCTGGACCGTCGTCACCGGCCTGCTGCTGCTCAACGGCTGGTCCTATGCGGAGTTCTGGTCTGTCGGACGGGGCCATTACGCGGAGGCCCTGCTCGACATCAGCGCGGCGTCGGCTGGTGTCCCGGCGGCCGTGCGAGGGGACCACGACTTCCGGACGCGGAAGATCGTGCACTTCTATCGGGACCGCCTGAGTGCGCCGCACGCCGGCCTCCGCTACAGCGAGGCCAATCCGGAGTTCTTCATCGTCAGCCATCCTGATGCGGCGGGACCCCCGGACTGGTGCGGAGACTGCGAGCTTTTCGGGCGATATCCGTCGTCGCCCCTGTCGGGCGCCCGGTGGCTCGTCTATCGGCGGTCGCCCTCGCGCGGGGTGAAGTAGAGGTTCCAGATGTCGGCGCGCAAGTAGCGGCCGACGACGACGTAGCCGTGCTGCGCGAAGTAGTCGAGGATCTGCTGGCGCACCTCGGGGTGCGCCTCGATGCAGACCAGCGCCGGACGAAATCGCTGGACGCTGAATCCGGCCAGCGCCTTGGGCTCCCAGAGCTCGATGTCCATCGACAGGAAGTCGATGCGCTCGACGCCCTCGGCTGACAGCAGGTCGTCCAGCGTGATGGTCGGCACCGTGCGGCGCTCAGGCGCCTCATCGAGCTTGAACTCCTCGGCGGCTCCGGTCGTGAAGCGCTCCACACCGGATGAAACCCGCGGAGCGCTCGGGAGGCTGTAGAGCAGGGCCTCTTGCTCGGACACATCCGAGACGAAGAACGGCCGGAAGCGCGTGCGCGGGCGGAAGCGGGTGTAGTCCGCGCCGAATTCGACCAGGGGCTCCACGGCGATGCCCTCCCAGCCGAGCTCGACTTCCAGAAAGTACGTGTTGCTGTGAGCCTGGTAGTGATTGGCGCCGACGTCGAGGAAGAAGCCGCCGCGCCGGTTCTGGAAGAAGTCCCGGATGATCCACTCCTCGCCGTGCTGCGAGTTCTTGCCCGGGCCGTATCGCTCGCGCAGAGGGTCGAGCTCGGGCACGAGCATGTTCTCGTTTCCGAGGTGTGGCAGCGCGGCCGCCACGCCGATGACGCCGAGTGCGCCCCCCAGCAGAACGAGGAGACAGGCCTCGATGGCGTTGAAGCCCCTGGACTTGATAGTCGGCACTGGTCGGCTTATCGGCCGGCCGGCCTGGCTCCTTAGCGCCATCGGGCGCTCGCCCGACGTCCCGGAAACGGCGCCGCGGCGCCCGCCGTATTGTCACCGGGGGCACCGTCTGCCAGAATCGGCTCCTCGAATCGGCCTTGCCTGGAGAATATCGATGACACGAGCACTGTTGGCGGTTGCGGTCGGGGTCCTCCTTGCGGCCTCAGGCTTGGGGGCGGGTCAGAACACCGGGGCGAGCCGGCTGACGGCCGACGTCTTCGCCGGCATGGAGGTCCGCAGCATCGGGCCGGCGCTCGTGACCGGCCGGGTGGTGGACATCGAGATCGACCCCAACGATTCGAACACCTATTACGTGGCGTCCGCGTTCGGCGGCCTGTGGAAGAGCGTCAACCGCGGCACCACGTTCCAGCAGGTCTTTCCGCGCGTGGGCGAGGTGGAGGCGTTCTCGCTCTGCTGCGTCGTCGTGGACCCGAAGGACTCGAACGTGGTCTGGTTGGGCACGGGCGAGAACGCGAGCCAGCGCAGCGCTCACTTCGGCACCGGTCTCTACAAGTCGACCGACGCGGGCGCGACGTGGACGCGCGTGGGTCTCGAGCGGTCCGAGCACATCGGCAAGATCCTCATCGATCCGCGCAACTCGAACACCGTGTGGGTGGCCGCGCAGGGGCCGTTGTTCTCGGCGGGCGGCGAGCGCGGGCTCTATAAGACCACCGACGGCGGGAAGACCTGGACGCGGTCGCTCTTCGTCAACGACGACACGGGCGTGAGCGACATCGTCTTCGATCCCCGCACCCCTGACACGGTCTTTGCCGGCACCTACCAGCGTCGGCGCCATGTCGGCCAGATGATTGGCGGCGGACCGGACGGCGGAGTGTTCAAGACGACCAACGGCGGCCGCACCTGGACCAGGCTGACGAACGGGTTGCCTCCCGGCGAGGTGGGGCGAATCGCGCTCGCGGCCGACCCGAAGAAGCCCGGCCGGGTCTACGCGCTCATCGACGCGAAACTGCCTGGCGGCGGCCGGGGCGGTGCCGGCGGAGGCGCGGCGGGCCGCGGCGCTCCCGGCGGCCGCACCGGCGGCCGTGGCGCGGAGGCTGCGGGGCCCCCGGAGCCGCCGCCCGCGCCGACCGAGGACAACGCCCGCGGCTTCTACCGGTCGGACGACAACGGCAACACGTGGACGCGCTTGTCCACCTACCGCGGCGGCGGGCCCGCGTACTACAGCGAGATCTTCGTCGACCCGCGGCAGGAGGACACGATCTGGTCCGTCAACACGAGCTTCGAGTGGAGCCGCGACGGCGGCCGCACCTGGTCCCAGATCGGCATCGAGAACAGCACGTCGGACCTCGGCCCGACCGGCGCGTTCAACGTGCACGTCGATCACCACGAGGTCGCGTTCGACCCGAAGGATCCGGATCACATCCTGATCGGCAACGACGGCGGCGTCTACGAGACGTACGACGACGGCGACACCTGGCGCTTTTTTGCGAACCTTCCCATCACGCAGTACTACCGGGTCTCGGCGGGCAACGAGGAGCCGTTCTACACCGTCTGCGGCGGCACGCAGGACAATTTCTCGATGTGCGGCCCCTCGCGCACGTCGCACGTGCTCGGCATCCGCACGAGCGACTGGTATATCACCAACGGCGGCGACGGCTTCCAGGCCCGCCACGATCGCGGCGATCCGAACATCGTCTATGCCACGTCGCAGACGGGCGGGCTCGTGCGGTTCGACCGCCGGACCGGCCGGACGACCGGCATCCGGCCGGGCGCCAACAACACGATCAACTGGCCGCGCGAGGAGCCGACGGCGGGCCGGGAAGGCGCCGCAGGCGGACGCGGCGCGGGGGGCGGCGGCGGTGGGCGCGGCGGGGGAGACCGCGTGAACTGGGATGCCCCCTACATCACGTCGGCGCATTCGCCGGCGCGGCTCTACTGGGCCAGCCACTTCGTTTATCAGTCCGACGATCGCGGCGACTCGTGGATGCGGATCAGCCCGGATCTCTCGCGAGACCTCGACTGGCGCACGCTGCCGATCATGGGGAAGGTATGGCCCGACGACGCGATCGCGCTGCACGAGTCCACGACGGCGCTGAGCAACGTCGTGTCGATCGATGAGTCGCCGCTCCTCGAAGGGATGCTCGTCGCCGGCACCGACGACGGTCTCGTCCAGATCACGGAGGATGGCGGAAAGAACTGGCGCCGGGTGGAGGACTTCCCGGGCGTCCCGAAATGGACCTACGTGGCCGACGTGATGGCGTCGCCCCGCGACGCCGACGTGATCTTCGCCGCGCTCAACAACTGGCAGGTCGGCGACTACAAGCCGTACATCGTTCGCAGCAACGACCGGGGCCGGACCTGGACGAACATCTCCGGCGACCTGCCCGACCTGCACGACGTGTGGGCGATCGCCCAGGACCACGTCAACGGCGACTTGCTGTTCACCGGGACGGAGTTCGGGCTGTTCTTCTCGGTTGACGCCGGCCGGCGCTGGGTGCCGCTCTCCGGCGGCATGCCGCCGACGCAGGTGCGCGACATCGACGTGCAGCGGCGCGAGAACGACATCGTGATGGCGACGTTCGGCAACGGCTTCTGGATCCTGGACGACTACAGCCCGCTGCGCGAGGTCTCGTCCGGGGCGCTGGCCGAAGAGGCGCGGCTCTTCCCGCTGCGCCATGCCTACCAGTTCACACCGTGGGGTCTGGCGCAGGCGGGCTCGGCAGGCCTGGCCGGTCTCGGGGGCAATTACACGACACCCAATCCGCCGAACGGCGCGGTGTTCACCTATCACGTGCGGGAAACGCTGGCCGAAGGCACCGACCTCGTCCTGACGATCAGTAGCGCGCAGGGTGAGAAGGTCCGCGAGCTGACGCTCGACAAGAGCGCCGGCCTCAGGCGCGTCGAGTGGGATCTGCGCGCGGACGCGCCACCGCCGGCGACGCCGGCCGAGACCACCCAGGGCCGCGGCGGCCGGGCAGGCGCGCCGCCCGGCTTCCCGGGCGGCGGCCGCGGCCGCGGCGGGCGCGGCGGACCGCCGGTCGACATCGGCCGGTATTCGGCGCAGCTCGGCCTCAAGGTCGGCGACACCGTGACGGCGGTCGGACCGGCGCAGGTGTTCCAGGTCAAGCCGCTGCCGCCGCAGAACTACCAGCTCTACCGATAGAAGGGCAAAGGGCAGAGGGCAAAGGACAAAGGGAACGGCGTGCGGCACACGGCGAAGCTGGTCGCCTCAACCGGTCTGATTTTGGCGTTTTTCCCTCTGCCCTCTGTCGAGGTTCACGCCGTTCGCTACGCGACGCTCCGCGAGTTTCCGGTGCGGTCGCTCGTGGCGGGCGCCGATCGCGACCGCACGCTGGACATCGCGATGATGGTCTGGGCCATCCGCCCGCCGGAAGGTGGCGTCGTGCTCGTCGATGCCGGATTCTACCGGCAGAAGTTCCTCGATCAGTGGAAGCCAGCCGATTACACGCGGCCGGACCTGGCCGTCGCGCGCGCGTTGGGCATTCCAGCCGACGCGGTGACCGACCTCATCATTACCCACGTCCACTGGGACCACGCGGACGGCGCCGACCTGTTCCCGCGCGCCCGCGTCTGGATCCAGCGCGAAGAGTACGAGCATCACATCGGCGCCGGCGGGACGGTGCTGGCGCGGGCTGTCGATCCGGACGTGGCCGCGATGCTCGCAGAGCTGCGAGCCGAAGGCCGGGTGTCGTTCGTCGAGGGCGACGATCGGCAGATCCTGCCCGGCATCCGCGCGTACACGGGCGGGAAGCACACGTTCGCCTCGCAGTACGTCGGCGTGGCCAGCGAGGCGGGGACGATCGTCCTGGCCTCGGACAACGCCTACCTCTACGAGAACCTGGAGCGGGGGCTCGCGATTGCGCAGACGCTGGACCCGGCGTCCAACCTCACCGCGCAGGCCCGCATGCTGCGGCTGGCCGGGGCGGGGCGGGTCGTGCCCGGGCACGACCCGGCGGTCTTCGAGCGATTCCCGGCCTCGGGTGCCGGCTCAGTCCGGATTCACTGACGGGGTTTGCCCGCCGGTCACAAGCTTCAGCAGCATTTCCACCGCGACGTCGTTGTAACCCCCCTCGGGCACGATGACGTGCGCATAGCGCTTGCTCGGCTCGACGAACTCCAGGTGCATGGGCTTGACCGTCGTCATGTATTGCTCGATGACGGATTCGACAGTCCGGCCGCGCGCGACGATGTCGCGCTGCAAGCGCCGGATGAAGCGGATGTCGTCATCGGTGTCGACGTAGACGCGGATGTCCATGAGCGCGCGCAGCCGCGGGTCGGCGAGGATCAGAATGCCTTCGACGACGATCGCCGGACGTGCGGGCAGGCGGTCGGTGGCCGCCTCGCGCGCGTGGACGCGAAAGTCGTAGCGGGGTGCGTCAACGTCCTGGCCGGAGCGGAGCTGACGCACGTGCCGGAGCAGGAGCTCGAAGTCGAATGAATCCGGATGGTCGAAATTGCGCGCGCCGCGCGCGTCGAGCGGCATGCCTGACAGGTCGCGGTAGTACCGGTCCTGTTCGAGGCGGGTGACCTCGTCCGGTCCGAGGGCCTCGGCGAGGCGCCTGACGATGGTGGTCTTGCCCGAGCCGGTTCCGCCGGCGACGCCGATGATGCGGGCCTTCGTGCCGGAGGTCGATCCGGCCCGCCCGGCCGGCGTTGCGCTCACTCGAAGAGCTCCGCGACGCGGAGCCGCAGGCCGGGCAGCACCCTGGATCGCACCCGGCCAGCCCGGAACGACCGGCGTCCGGGTCTGGGGCCGGCCAGCGTCACGACCTCGAGGCGCCGGTCCCGGGGATCCACCAGCCAGCATTCGCCGACGCCGTACTGCCCGTACCAGGCGAGCTTTGTCGTGCCGTCGTGCCGCGCCGTGCCGGGCGAGAGCACCTCCACGACGAGGTCCGGCGCGCCCCAGATCTGGTTCTGGATGATCGACAGACGGGCCGCCGACACGAACACGAGGTCCGGTTGCACGACGAGGTGCCGTCGCGCGTCCAGGACGACATCGATCGGCGCTACGCACACGCGGCCGAGCTGCTTCGCCCGAACGTGGGGCTCCAGCAGCGCGGCGAGCCTGGTGACGAGCGCCTGGTGCCCGTAGAACGGAGCCGGGGGCTCCCGAACGACGCCCCACACCAACTCCCGGCGGCGGAGCGTCTCGAGGCCCCTGAGGTATCTGGCGGCCGTCATGTCCGCACCATTCGACCTCCGACGACGATGCCATCGTCCGGCATCCGACGTCAACGACCCGCTCTGGTGGTCGCGCGCCGTCCGGACCGCATGGGGCGCGATCGGCCGCCGGAACCTGATACTCTTTCTGCCGCTCAAGGGAGGCCGATTGCGATTCCACGGTGTGTTTTCGGTACTGCCCACGCCGTTTCGGAGCGGCGGCGACGTGGACATCGAGAGCCTGGACCGCGTGGTCGATCTGTTCGTGGGCGCGGGCATCGACGGCGTGACGGCGCTGGGGGTCACGGGCGAGGTGGCGCGGCTCAACGAGCGCGAGCGCGCGCTCGTGATCGAAGCGGTGATCCGCCGCGTTGACGGCCGTGCGCGCGTCATCGTCGGGACGTCGGCCGACGGAATGCGGACGTGCGTCGAATACTCACAGGAGGCGAAGCGGGCCGGGGCCGACGGCGTCATGGTGAGCCCGGTCCGCGCGCTCAAGCTGAACAGCGAGGCGGTTGTCTCACAATTCCACCAGCTCGCCGAGGCCGTCGAGATTCCCATCGTCGTCCAGGACTACCCGCCGGTTTCCGGTTTTGCCATGGAGCCGTCGCTGCTGGTCCGGATCGCGCGTGAGGTGCCGAGCGCGCGGACCATCAAGCTCGAGGATCCGCCGACGCCGTTCAAGGCCGCGCGGATTCTGGCCGCCGCCGGTGACATGCGCGTGGACATTCTCGGCGGGCTCGGCGGCGTGTTTCTCCTGGAGGAGCTGCTGGCCGGCGCCGCCGGAGCCATGACGGGCTTCGCCTACCCGGAAGTGCTCGTCAACGTCGTGTCGCTCTTCAGGGCGGGCCAGACCGACGGGGCGGCCGAGGTGTTCTATCGGTTCGTGCCGCTCATGCGGTTCGAGTTCCAGGAGGGGATCGGCCAGGCCATCCGCAAGGAGGTGCTGCGGCGCCGCGGCGCGCTGCAGGGTGCCTCCACGCGGGCGCCCGGACCGGCCCTCGACGAGGGTACGCGCGCCGCGCTCGACCGGGTGCTGGCGTGGACGGCACGGCAGGAAGGAGCGTCATGGATCTCGGGCTGACGGGCAAGGTCGCGATGGTGGCGAGCGCCAGCAAGGGCCTCGGCTACGGTGTGGCGCGCGTGCTGGCGGGGGAGGGCGCGTTCGTGTCGATCGCGTCGCGCAGCCCGGACGGCGTCGCGGACGCGGCGGCACGAATCGCCCGGGAGGCCGGCACCCAGACCCTGGCGACGCCGGTGGACGTCCAGAACGGCGACCAGTTGACAGCCTGGCGCGACCGGACGGTCGAGAAGTTCGGCGGCGTCGATCTGCTTTTCGTGAACACCGGCGGGCCGCCTGCCGGAACCGCGTTGTCGTTCGACGACGCCGCGTGGCAGGCCGCGTTCGAGCTGCTCGTCCTGAGTGCCGTCCGGATGGTCCGGCTGACCGTGCCGTCGATGCAGGCGCGCGGCGGCGGCGCCATCGTGCTGTCGACGTCGTCGGCGGTCAAGGAGCCGATTCCGAACCTCGCGCTCTCCAACGTCATTCGCGCGTCGGTGGCCGCCATGTCCAAGACGTTGGCCAACGAGCTGGCCGCCGACGGCATCCGCGTCAACCATCTCCTGCCGGGACGCATCGACACCGACCGCGTGCGGCATCTCGACGCCATCAAGAGCCGTAACGCCGGACAGCCTGTCGAGGAGATCCGCGCCGCGTTCGAGAAGTCGGTCCCGCTCGGGCGCTACGGCGATCCCTTGGAATTCGGCCACGCGGCCGCGTTCCTCCTCTCGGACGCCGCCCGCTACATCACCGGCGCATCGCTCCAGGTCGACGGTGGACTGATCCGCAGTGTGATGTGAGCCGGCGGGCGCCACTCGTGGGCCGCGGGCGCTGAGAATTCCTCGGCACGATTGGACTTTTCACCGGGCGCCGGCCGGCGCCCCGTGTCGGCCCGTTGGGTGGGCCGCGGAGAGCCCGCCCGCGCCCACCACCGAGACCGGGTTCCGAACTTGCATAGGCACCGGCCATCGGAGCCTGCACGGGCTTCGAGAGACCGTCTCAATGGCCTTCGCCGATCGCATGGCCCGTCTGGGCACGGAAACCGCATTCGCGGTCGCCGATGACGCGAGGGCTCGCACCGCGGCCGGCCAGCCCGTGTTTTCGTTTCATCTCGGAGACCTGAACATCCCGACCCCCGCCAACATCGTCGAGGCCGGGGTCCGCGCGATGCGGGACGGTCGGACGGGCTATGCGCCGGCCGCAGGTCTGCCGGAGCTTCGCGCGGCGATTGCCGAGGACGCCTCGCGCGACCGGGGTGTGCGGTTCTCCGCCGACGAGGTCTCGGTGCAGCCCGGCGGCAAGCCCGTCATCGGGAAGTTCCTGATGGCCCTGATGAACCCCGGCGACGAGGTGCTGTACCCCAATCCCGGGTATCCCATCTACGAGTCTCAAATTCAGTTTCTGGGCGGCACGGCGCTCCCGTACGGCTACGACGCGACGCCCGCGGGGTTTCGGCTGCGGCGCGACCAGATCCTCGCGTCGATGACGCCGCGCACGAGGCTGCTCATCTACAACAACGGTCAGAATCCGCTGGGGGCGGAGTCGGATGGCGAGGAAATGGCCTGGGTCGCGGAGCTCGCGCAGCGACACCGGCTCTGGGTGCTGTCGGACGAAGCGTACTTCCACATCCGGTACTCGGGCCGGAGCCGCAGCATTGCCAGCCTGCCCGGGATGCGCGACCGAACGGTCCTGCTCGTCGGCCATTCGAAGCGCTACGCGATGACCGGCTGGCGCCTGGGCGCTGCCATCGGGCCGCGCGACGTCATCGAGGTCATCAACCGTCTGAACGTGAACCAGGAATCCTGCACGTGCCATTTCGTGCAACTGGCGGGACTCGAAGCGCTCTGCGGCGACCAGTCCGGTGCCCGGGCCATCGTCGAGACGCTGCGGGCCCGGCGGGACGTGCTCGGGGCGGCGCTGCGTGAGATTCGCGGTGTGTCGGTCTCGGTTCCGGAGGTGACGTTCTATCTGTTTCCGGACGTCACGGACGTGTTCGGCCGACGCGGCTTCAGCCACTCCCAGGCGTTTCGGCTCGATGCGCTCGATTCGACCGGCGTTTCGTTCTGCTCCAGGGATCATTTCGGACGCCGCGCGGCGCGAGAAGACCGCGTGTTCATCCGTCTGGCGTACTCCGGGATCGACGTCGACGGCATCCGGGACGGGCTGGCCCGGCTGAAGGCGCACTGGGAATCGTCGTGACCCCGGAGCCGACACTCGAGGAGCGCGCCATGACGACGCCACGACACGAGGCCGTCCGTGGACGGCCGGCCTTCGAGCTGGGTCCACGACGCGGGGTCTTCGTCAACATCACCGAGGAGCTCGACGGATCGGCCGGCCAGCTCAGCGACGAGGACCTGGCGACGCTGCTGTTTCTCGACGCGCAGTACCGCGCGCTGTGCGCCATCCTCTACAACTACGTGCCGGGGTCGGGACATCCCGGCGGGTCGATTTCGTCCGGGCGCTTCGTCGAGGCACTCCTGTTTGATGCCATGGACTACGACCTCACTCGCCCGGACGCCGCCGGCGCCGACATCGTCTCGTATGCAGCCGGCCACAAGGCGCTCGGGCTGTATGCGATGTGGGCTTTGCGCGACGAGATCGCGCGCCTCGCGCGGCCGGACCTCCTGCCGCCCGAGGAGCGATTCCGCCTCCGCCTGGAAGATCTCGTCGGCTTCCGGCGGAATCCGGTGAACGACACGCCGCTGTTCCGGCGGTTCCGGGCCCGCGCGCTCGACGGGCATCCGACGCCCGCGACGCCCTTCGTGAAGCTCGCGACCGGGGCGTCGGGTGTGGGCATCGCCTCGTCATACGGCCTCGCGCTCGGGGCGATCGACGTCTATCGCCGCGATCCACCGCGCGTGCACGTCGTCGAGGGCGAAGGCGGCATGACGCCGGGCCGCGTGGCCGAGGCGTTTGCGGCCGCCGGCACGATGGGCCTTCGCAACCTCGTCGTGCACGTCGACTGGAACCAGGCGTCGATCGACTCAAACCGCGTGTGCCGGGACGGAGACCTCCCGGGGGATTACGTCCAGTGGGATCCGGTCGAGTTCGCCCGTCTGCACGACTGGAACGTCGTGTTCGTCCCCGATGGGACCGACTTCCGCCAGATCGTGGCCGCACAGCGGCGCGCGCTCGCCATGGTCAATCATCAGCCGACCGCCGTCGTCTACCGGACCACGAAGGGATGGCAGTACGGGATCGAAGGCCGAGCATCTCACGGCGCCGGGCACAAGCTGTGTGCGGCCGGTTTCTACGCGGCGCTCGCGCCGCTCCTGGGCGACCGCCTCCGGGACGTGCCCGTCTGCGAGGGCGACGAGACGCGCTGCCGAGGATGCGACCCCGTGGTCATCGAGGCCTGCTACTGGGAGGCGCTGCAGACGGTTCGCTCCGCGCTCATGGCGAACCGGCCCGTCGTGGACCGGCTCGCCGCGCGCCTGGCGGCCTCGAGGGCGCGTCTGGCCGGGCGCGCGAGACAGCCGCATCGTGCGGCTCCGAGGCTCGACGGCCTACTGCGGGCAGCCAACGGCGGCCGCGGCTCACCATCGGAGTTGCCCGCCCTCGAGCCGGGGTCGCAGACGACCCTCCGGGCGGTGCTCGGCGACGCGCTCGGCGCCCTGAACCGGGCGTCGGGCGGCGGCCTGTTCGTCGCCGCCGCCGATCTGGTCGGCTCGACCTCGGTCAGCCACGCCGTCCTGAGTTTTCCCGAAGGCTACTTCCACGCCCAGAAGAACCCCGACTCACGCCTGCTGTCGGTCGGCGGCATCTGTGAGGATGCGGCGGCGGGCGTGATGTCGGGGCTGTCGGCGTACGGCCACCACATCGGCGTCGTGTCGTCGTACGCGGCGTTCCTCGCGCCCCTCGGTCACATCGCCGCGCGGCTGCACGCGATCGGCGGACAGGCGCGGCGGGCGCTCGCCCCCGGGGAGCCCTATAAGCCGTTCATCCTCGTGTGCGCCCACGCGGGCCTCACGACCGGCGAGGACGGCCCGACTCACGCCGATCCGCAGGCGTATCAGCTCCTGTCGGGGAACTTCCCGTCCGGCACGCTGATCACCCTGACGCCGTGGGATCCGCAGGAGATTGGGCCGCTCCTGGCGGCCGCGCTGGCGAAGCGGCCCGCCGTGATCGCGCCGTTCGTCACGCGGCCCGCCGAGGTGGTGATCGACCGGCCCGCGCGCGGGCTCGCGCCGGCCGCCGCCTCGGTGAACGGGGTGTATGCGCTGAAACAGGCCGATCCCCGCCGGCCCCGCGACGGCACGATCGTGCTGCAGGAGAGCGGCGTGGCGTACGCGTTTGTCGAAGACGCGCTGCCCGTGATCGAGCGCGAGGGGCTCAATCTGCAGGTGATGTACGTGGCGTCTGCCGAGCTCTTCGACCTGCTGCCGGCCGAGGAACGCGCGCGCATCTTCCCCCGCGAGCTGGCCGACGAGGCCATGGGCATCACGGGATTCACGGTGCCGACGCTGTACCGGTGGGTGACGTCGGAGGCCGGCCGCGCCGCCTCGCGACATCCGTTCTCGAAGGGGCACTACCTCGGCAGCGGGCAGGCGGAGGCCGTGCTTCGCGAGGCCGGGCTCGACGGCCAGGGGCAGTTCGAGGCCATCCGGGACTACGTGCGCGCCCGGCGCGCCGCTCCGGTCAGGTCGTCGCGGGCTTGAGCGCCGTCATCATCACGGCCTTGACGCCGTAGGCTTCCGCGGAGTTCTGCGTCGACTGCTTGCGGAACCGGAAGCGCGGCACGACCGCCGACCGGACGCGCGTGAACCCGGCATCCTCGAGAAGCGCGAACATCTCTCCCTCCGGGAGAGCCCCGCCGATTCAACTGGCCCAGAGCTTCGGGTCGTTCACGATCGACTGCGACAGCTTCTTCGCGCTCACGATGTCGGTGATGGACAGGCGGCCGCCCGGCTTCAGCACGCGGAACAGCTCCCGGACCACCTTCCGTTTGCGGAACGAGAGGTTGACCACGCCATTCGAAATCGCCACGTCGGCCGAGGCGTCATCGAGCGGGATGTCCTCCATCCGGCCCGCGCGGCAGTCCAGCGTCGCGCCCGTTGCGGCGGCGTGAGCCTGGGCCCTGACGCACATCGCCGGGTTGAGGTCCACGCCGATGACGCGGCCCGAGGGACCGACCTGCCAGGACGCGAGGATGGCGTCGAGCCCCGCCCCGCTGCCGAGGTCGAGCACGGTTTCACCCGGCTGCAGAGCGGCGCGCGCGAGGGGGTTGCCGACGCCGGCGAATGACGCGACGGCGCCGGGAGGGGCGGCGTCGAGCTGCGCTGCCGGATACTCGAACATCTCGGCGGCCTGCCGTCCGTGGAAGAAATGAAACTCCGCGGACGGATTCTCGGCCACCTCCTGGTACATGCGCAGGATTTCGTCCTTGAGAGCGGCTTCGAGTGATTCCTGCAGGTCGGCGGTGTCGGGCATCCGTGTCTCCCGCGTCGATGCGCGAGCGACATCATACTCGCTGGAGGGTGGGGACTGATCCGCCTTGACGCCGGGCGCTCCACGGGGCGTAGACTGCGGCAGATGCCGTCACTTCTTGTCGCGGGCCTGCTGCTGGCAGCGATACCGGCACCGCCCGAAGCCGCCGCGGTTCCTCCTGTCATCCGACCGTGTCTCAGCCGCCAGGCGGCCGTTCTGGCGGGGGTGGCCGCGCGTCCGGCCCCAGGACCAGTCCAGCCCGTCCGAACCGCTCAGACGCCGTCCAGGCAGTCGTGGGCCGGCCGTCATCCGGTGCTGATTGGCGCGTTGCTCGGCAGCGTCGCCGGTGCAGTGACCGTCGGCGTCGCGGTTGACCCCGAAGCGTCGCCGATTGGCTTCTTCGGCGGGGCGGCTGCCGGCGCGCTGGCCGGCTGGGTCCTGGGGCGATAGGTCGCCGGAGGCTGGTGCGGAAGAGAGGACTCGAACCTCCACGACCTTGCGGCCACAAGCTCCTGAGGCTTGCGCGTCTGCCAATTCCGCCACTTCCGCACACATGACGAGCGGGCCGAAGCCCCTCCATCAAACACAGAAGTATATCAGCGGCCGCCTCGGCGCTTCGCTACGTAGTCGAGCGCGAAGGTCTCGAGCGCGTCGCTCGACAGGCCAATCATCCTGGCCTCTTCCAGGGCTTTGTCCTGCGCCCAGCGGTCAACCAGCATCCGCTTGGCCAGCCACAGGGCCCCGACCCGGTTGGCGCTGCCGCAGTGGATGAACACGGGCTGATTCGCCGGGTCGGCCACGGCCATGATGAACGCGTCGGCGACCTTTATGTCCGGCTCCGATCCGTTGAAGGGCAGGTGGATGTACTTGATCCGCGCCGCCTCGGCCGCCGCCTTGGACTCCTCGATGGCCGCGCCCGGTTCGGTTGCCAGCCGGAGGTTGACGATGGACTTGAAGCCCTGCGCGGCCAGCCCGGGGATGGCCTCCGGGGCCGTGGCGCCGGCGCACGCGACGACGGCGTCGACGCGCGTGAGATTCCGGATGCCTTCGACCGTCTCCTTGCGGGCCTGGGCGGTCAGGGCTGCGTGGCTGAGGACGACCGCACATGAGATGAGGAAGAAGCGTCGCATTCGGGCATTATACGGGTACGGTTCGCGGTTCACGGTTCAGAGTTCCGGGTTCGACGATTCCAGATTCGAGATTATTCGAGATTCCAGATACTCCAGATGCCTCGAGATTCCAGGTCCCCGCTTCCAGATTCACCGTCGCGCGCCCTGGTCGCGTTCGCGCTGGCCGCGACCGCGGCATGCGTCGCGCACGCGCCGACACCGTTGGCTGACGGGTTCCGGCAGCTGCTGGCCGACGACTGGCGCTACTGGATGGCCCAGTATCCGGAGGTCGCGACGTCGGTTGGCCATCCCGGTCACGACGGATCCTGGACCGACTACTCGCCGGAGGCGATTGAGGCGCGGGCCGCGCGCGTGCGCGCGACCGTCGGCGAGCTCGAGGCGATCGACCGGACCGGGCTCGGGGCCGACGACCGGCTGAACTACGACCTCTACCTCGACCTGGTGCGGACCGCTGTTGACGGGCTGGCCTTCGGCAACGACGCGCTGCCGGTCCGCGGCGTGTTTCCGCACAGCCTCCGGATGCCGATGAACCAGCTCGAAGGCGTGCAGCAGGATCTGCCTCGCACCATCGCGCTGATGCGGACCTCGACGGTGGACGACTACGAGCGGATCGTCGAGCGGCTCGAGGGCGCGCCGCGGCTCATCGATCAGACGCTGGCGCTCCTGCGGCAAGGCATGGCGCAGGGCGACACGCCGCCGCGAATCACCTTTCGTGACGTGCCGGCGCAGATTGCGGCACAGATCGTCGGCGATTCGATGACGAGCCCGCTCCTCGCGGCATTTCACACCTGGCCGGCCGTGGTGCCCGCGGAGGCGCGGAACCGGCTGACGAACCGGGCGGTGTCCGCGTATGCGGACGGCATCAGGCCGGCGCTGATTCGGCTGCACGACTTCCTCCGGGACATCTACCTGCCCGCCTGCCGCGAGTCCGTGGCGGTCACGGGCCTGGCCGACGGCGCGGCGATCTACGCGTACAACGTCCGCTGGCACACGACGACCGACCGAACGCCGGCGGAGATCCATGCCGTCGGCCTCGCGGAAGTCGCGCGGCTCCGGGCCGCCATGGACGAGGTCATCGCACGCGCCGGGTTCCGCGGGTCGTTCGAGGCCTTTAAGGGCCGGCTGCGCACGGCGCCCGAGTTCTTTCACCGGAACGCCGGCGATCTCCTGTCGGCCTACCGCGACGTCGCGAAGCGGGCCGACCCCGAGCTGGCTCGCCTGTTCGGCGTCCTGCCGCGCACGCCGTACGGCGTCGCGGCGGTGCCCGACGCCATCGCACCGTCGCAGACAACGGCCTACTACGAAGGCGGTGCGCTCGCCGCCGGCCGGCCGGGCTACATGTACGCCAACACCTACATGCTCGACGCGCGGCCGACCTGGGAAATGGAGGCCCTGACGCTCCACGAGGCCGTGCCGGGCCACCACCTGCAAATCGCGCTCGCGCAGGAGCTCGACGGGCTGCCCGACTTCCGTCGTCATTCGAGCTACACCGCGTTTGTCGAGGGCTGGGCGCTCTATGCCGAGAGTCTCGGCGAGGAGATGGGGTTCTACCGAGACCCGTACGCGAAGTTCGGCCAGCTCACCTACGAGATGTGGCGGGCCGTGCGGCTCGTCGTGGACACGGGCCTGCACGCGATGGGGTGGACGCGCCAGCAGGCGATCGACTTCTTCGCCGAGCACGCCGCGAAGACGCGCCAGGACATCACCGTCGAGGTTGACCGGTATCTCGTCTGGCCGGGCCAGGCTCTCGGCTACAAGATCGGGCAGCTGAAGATCCGCGAGTTGCGCGCGCGGGCGGAGGCCGCCTTGGGCGCGCGATTCGAGGTGCGCGCCTTCCACGATCTGGTGCTGGGGCAGGGAGCGGTGCCGCTCGACGTGCTGGAGCGGCGGGTGGACGGCTGGATCGAGGCGGCTCGGGCGCGCTGATCAGGCGCTCACCGAGCTGATGGCGTCGCGGCCGGCCTTGCGGCGCCGCTTCTCCTCGTACATGAGCTCGTCGGCGCGGGCCAGGAGCGCCTCGATCGGGTCGTGAGCCTCGGGCAGGCAGGCGACGGCGCCGACGCTGAACCCCAGCGGATACGCCCGGTCGGGCCGCCCGTTGACCCGGAGGAGCGCGGCGTTGAGCCGGCCGCGCACGGCGGTCTCATCCGCCTCGCCGGAGCTCAGGGCCAGGGCCGCGAACTCGTCCCCACCCAGCCGGCCGATGATGTCACTCTGCCGGAAGCAGTCGCGAAGGACGCTGGCGGCTTCGACAATGGCGCGGTTGCCTTCGGAGTGGCCGAGGGTGTCGTTCACGTACTTGAGGCCGTCGAGGTCGATGAACAGGAGCAGACAGCCTGACTGGTTGCGACGCGACACCTTCAGCTGCTGTTCGGCGAGGCTCATGAAGCCCCGCCGGTTGTTGAGCCCGGTGAGGTCGTCCTTCAAGGTGAGGCTCTCCAGCTGCCGCTTCATGTCATTCCGCTGGATGGCGTAGCGGACCGCGCGGCGGAGCATCCGGCCGTCGACCGACCCCTTGACCAGGTAGTCCTGCGCGCCTTCCTGCATGGCCGCGAGGCCCAGTTCCTCGTCGCCGGCTCCGGTCATGACGACGACGCTGGCCGATCCGGCCGACGCCACGATGCGGCGGACGGTGTCGAGCCCCGACTCGTCGGGCAGACTCAAATCGAGCAGCACGGCGTCGGTCGGGGCGCCGGACGACAGGTGGGCGATGCCCGCGGCGACCGTCGCCACGTGGGTCATCCGGAAGTCGTTCGGTCCCGAGTCGCGCAGCAGCTCGACGACGAGCCGGGCGTCGCCGGGGTTGTCTTCCACGAGCAGCACGTCGATCGCCTGGTCGGACATCCTAGGCCTCCGGCGGCAGCGTGACGAGCGTGAACCAGAACTGTTCGATGCCCTGCACGACCTTGTTCAGCTGTTCGAGGTCCACGGGTTTGGTGATGAAGCAGTTCGCATGCAACTGGTAGCTGTTCCGGATATCTTCCTCGGCCTGCGAGGACGTGAGGACGACGATGGGGATGTGCTTGAGCGTGGCGTCGTTCTTGACCTCCTCGAGCACTTCGCGGCCGGATAGGCGGGGCAGATTGAGGTCGAGCAAGATCAGGTCAGGCTCGGGCGAGGCGGCGAACGGGCCTTCCCGGCGCAGAAAGGCGATTGCCTCCTCGCCGTCTTTGGCGTGATGGATGTTGTTGCGCACCTTGCTCAGCGCCAGGGCTTCGCGCGCCAGCCGCGCATCGCCCGGGTTGTCTTCCACGAGCAGGATCTCAATCGGCTTCATGGAGCGGCCTCAGCGTTGACCTGCGTGTCGGGGAGAAATACCGTGAAGGTCGTGCCCTGGCCGGGCGTCGATTCGACGCCGATCCGCCCGCCGTGCCGTTCGACGATCTTCTTGCAGAGGGCCAGTCCGATCCCGGTCCCCTCGTACTCATCGCGGCCGTGCAGCCGCTGGAACATCTGGAAGATGCGCTCGAAGTACTTGGGCTCGATGCCGATGCCGTTGTCGGCGATCGAGATGCTCCAGCCGCCCGGCATCGGCGTCGCCGACACGCGCACGACCGGCGGCTGGTCCGGCCGGCGGAACTTGAGGGCGTTGCCGATCAGGTTCTGGAACACCTGCGTGAGCTGGCCGCTGTCGCAGGGGAGCGTGGGCAGCTCGTCCACCGTGACCGTGGCCTTCGAGTCGCCGATCGCGCCGGCCAGGTTCGCCGTGGCGTCGTCGACGACCTTGGCCAGCGGGGTCGGCTTGAACGCCTTGCCGCGGGTGCCGACGCGGGCAAACTCGAGGAGGTCTCGGATGAGCGCCTGCATCCGCTTGGCGCCGTCGACGGCGAACCCGATGAACTCGTTGGCGTCGGCGTCGAGCTTGTCGCTGTAGCGGCGCGAGAGCATCTGCGTGTAGTTGGAGACCATCCGCAGCGGCTCCTGCAGGTCGTGCGATGCCACGTAGGCGAACTGCTCGAGCTCCTGGTTCGATCGTGCGAGTTCCTCGTTCTTGGCCGTGATCGCGGCTTCTGCCCGCTTGCGCGCGGTGATGTCGCGCAGGATGGCGCTCACGAACTTCCCGGTGGACGCCTGCCAGCCCGACAGCGACGCGTCCACGGGGAACTCGGTGCCGTCGGCCCGGACGCCCGTCACCTCCATCCGCCGGCCCGCGGGGTCCGACGCGCCGCTCTCCATGAAGGCGCTGAAGCCCCGGCTGTGCGCCTCGTGGAAGCGCCCCGGCATGATCACGGTGAGCGGCTTCCCGATGGCCTGGGCCTCGTCGAGCCCGAACATGCGGGCGGCGCCGGGATTCCAGTACCGGATGGTGCCCGCCGCGTCGGCCGTCACGATGCCCTCGTTGGCCGTTTCGGCCACGGCGCGGAACCGCAGCTCGCTTTCGCGAAGCCGAAGCTCCGCACGGCGGCGCTCCGTGATGTCGCGATGCACTTCCAAGAACCCCTGGGCCGCGCCGCGCTCGTTGCGCGTCACGCTCCAGTGGCTCTCGACGGCGACCTTCGTGCCGTCCTGGCGGGTCTGGACGACCTCGCCCAGCCAGTGCCCGGAGGCCAGGGCCTCCTGCTCGATGTCGACGACGGACTTGTCGAATTCAGTGCGGAGCAGCCGGTGGGAATGCGCGCCGAGCGCGACCTCGCGGCTCCAGCCGAAGAGCTTCGCGGCGCCCGCGCTCCAGTAGACGATCGTGCCGTAGAGATCTCGCACCAGGATCGCGTCGGTCGAGATGTCGAGCAGCGCCGCCTGCTCCTTGAGCTGCGACGACTGGCGCTGGAGCGCGTCGTTCGCCTCGGTGAGCTCCAGCGTTCTGGCCGCGATCCGCTGCTCCAGGTTGTCGTTGAGGGCCCGCAGTTCTGCCTCGGCCTTGCGCCGCTTCGTGATGTCCACCGCGGTGGCCAGGAACATCAGCCGGCCCGAGCTCATGCGGCCGAGCGGCGTCGTCGAGAACTCCCAGATGCGCTCGTCGCCGGTCTTGGTCCTGACCGACGCCTCGCGGCTCTGAATCGAGTCCGTCGAGTGGTACATCTTGCGGATGAACGCCCGGACCTCGGCCTTGCTCTCGGCCTGCGCCGCCTCGATCCACGCGGAAATCGTCGGCACGTCCTCGAGCGTGTAGCCGGAGTACGTCGTCCAGCCTTCGCTCATGTTGAGGATGTTCTCGGCGTCGTCGTAAATGACCATGGGGACAGGTGCGCCCGCGACCGCGCGGCTGAGCCGCTCCTCGCTCTGACGTCGGCCGAGCTCGGCGGCCTGCCGCTGTGACTCGAGGCGGCGGAGCATCTGGCCGGCGACCCAGACGACCGAGCCGAGCGCGGCGACCGCCGTCGAGACGAACAGGGTTGCCGAGTACGACGTGTCGTACCAGCCGTAGAGCTCGCCCCGGCGCGTGGCAATCGCCAGCATGATCGGCAGCAGGAACACCGCGGGCAGCAGGCGCCGGACGACGTAGCCGCCGGGGCCGTCGTCGGTGACGACCTCCATGAGGCCATCGGCCGGCCGCGCGAAGAAGAAGCCGAGCGCGAGCAGCAGAAAACACCACGACTCGTGCGCGGCCATCGCGGTGTACACCGCCAGGCCCGCGTAGCTGTCCTGGCCGATGAAGAAGCTCGTCGCCGAGACGGTCGCGATGGCCAGGACGCCGCAGGCCGCGAGCTGGGGCACGAAATACCGGTTCATCGCGGCGCCCAGCACGATCGCGATGTTCATGAGGATGAAGCAGGCGGCCGTGGACCGGGCCATGCGCCCCGGGAATTCCGTCGCGATCGGGTTCGGTCCCTCCGAGAAGACCAGCTGATCGATCCCGAAGCTGAATCCGGACAGGTATTCGAGCAGGGTGAGGAGCCCGATGCCGATGGCGATGCCCGACAGGATGCGGAGGGCGCGATCGAGCTGGAACCGGCGCTTCGGCAGCTGGTACAACGCCAGCGACAGGCCGGTCAGGATCAGGCCGAGGGCCGTGTTGGGCTTGAGCGTCGGCGAGGCTGGAAACAGGCTCTTGAGCGAGGGGATGTCGAGCGCCCAGCCCACGAGCACCGCCACGCCGACCAGCGCCACTAGGGCCGCGATGGTGCCGGAGGCGACGTGGAACTGGTCGCGGATCGAGCCGGTGGACCGGGCGGACGGGCCCGCCTGCGGCCCGACCTCCGGCAGGGCAGCGGCTATGGGCTTGAGGACGGTTTCCTGCGCCAACGCTCGGGTTCCTCGGAGGCCCCCGGGGCCGGGCACACCCCGGCCGCGTGGGGCCTCTCAGGCTGATGTATCGGTCGATCCGGCGATTCCGTTGGGGGGCTGACGGACCCTTCGGCCTGACGGCGATCGGACTTTAGGCCGCAGGCCCCCTTGTCTTGACGTTTCGCGGCTTTTCGTTACACTTGCGCCGGAACGGAGGCTCCCCCAAACGTGCCATTTCGCTGCGACGTGTCCGAGGCGGGGTTCGTGACCACGACCGTCGTCGGCACGGTCGGGTTAGAGGAGATTCGCGCCCACCTCTCCGAGGCTCGCCGCCGGAACATTCACCGGCTGCCGGGCGTGACGGACCTGCGAGGCGCCGCCTCCGAGACCGTGACGGTTCGTGATCTGCTATCGATGGCTCGCCTGGCGTGGGACACGATCGGCGAGACCACCGCGCCACGCGCGGTCGTGGTCGGCTCGCGCCGGCACTTCGAATGGGCCCGCACGTTCGCTGGACTCGTGGCGGGCTGGATGCCGATCGGCGTGTTCACCGACATCGACGAAGCCTGGCGATGGCTCGAGCACCGCGCGGCGCGGCGCGTCGCCGAACCCGAGCAGCGGGTCGCCGCGCGGCGCGCGTAGTTCACTCCTGCCCGGCGGGCGTTTCTCGTGAGCCCCGTGCTCCTCGTTCTCGCGGCCGGGCGCGCTACGCGCTTCGGCGGATCCAAACAGACCACTCCGGTCGGGCCATCGGGTGAGTGGCTGCTCGACTACGCGCTGTTCGACGCGCGCCGGGCCGGCTTCGGACGCGCGGTCCTGGTCGTCCGGCCGGGGAGCGAGGAGGCGTCATTCCGGTCGAGGCTCCCGACGGGCCTCGACGTGTCGATCGTCCCCCAGCTCACGGGCCTGGCCGCCCCCGATGTCGAGTCCGCGCCCCGGCCCGTCCCCTGGGGCACGGCGCACGCCGTGCTTGCCGCGCGCCACGCCGTCGGCGCTTCGCCATTCGCCGTTGTCAACGCAGACGACTTCTACGGCAACGTCGCGTACCGGCTCGCGGCCGATGGCGCGGACGTCGCAGCGGACCAGGGGCTCGCGACGCTCGTCACGATGCGTCTCGGCGCGACCCTGTCGCCGCACGGCGCCGTCACGCGCGCGTTGTGCCGGCTCCACGGCGACCGGGTCGTCGGGCTGGAGGAAACGCGCGGCATCGAGCGGCTCGCCGGCGGCGTGCCGTCTGCAGACGGCGTCGAGCTGGACCCGGAGGCCCCGGTTTCGATGAATTGCTGGATGCTGCCCTCGTCGATCTTCGGGCACCTCGCCAGTCGATTCCGGGGGTTCCTGAGCCGCCCCGACGCCGGGTCACGTGAGTTCCTGCTGCCGGCGGTCGTTTCCGAACTCGTCGCGAGCGGCCTCCTGGCGGTCGCGTCGGTGACGGCTCCAGGGCCCTGGTATGGCCTGACCCACGCCGCCGACTTGTCTCTGGTCCGGGCCGGCTTGCGTCAGCTCACCGACGACGGGGTCTATCCGTCGCCGCTCTGGGGCTGACGCGGGCCTTCGCCGAGGAAGTCGAGCACCGCCCGGATGACCCGCGGGCCGAAGATCAGCTCCGCGTCGTTGTGGTCCGCGCCTTCGATGACGACCAGGTGCTTCGGGTGTCGCGCGGCGTCGTAGAGCGCTGCGCTGTCATCGAGCGGCACGATGCGGTCAGCGTCACCGGCGATGATGAGAACCGGGCTTTCGATCGCGCCGATGCGCTCGAGCGACGGATAGCGATCGCGCAGAAACCACCTGACCGGCAGGAACGGGTAGTGACGCTGGCCGATCTCGGCCAACGTCGAGAACGGCGACCGGAGGATCAGGGCCGCCGGGGGGTGGTCCACGGCGAGGCCGACGGCGACGGCCGCGCCGAGCGACTCTCCGAAGTACACGACGCGCGCCAAGTTCACGTCCGGCCGCGAGGCCAGGTACGCGACGGCGGCGCGCGCGTCCCGCTCGAGTCCGGCTTCGGACGGCAGGCCCGGGTTGCCGCCGTAGCCCCGGTAGTCGAGCAGCAGCGTCGAGAACCCATGCTCGGCGAACAGCGCCCCCAGAATCGCCCGGTGTCCGCGATGCCCGGCGTTGCCGTTGAAGACGACGATGGTGCGGTCCTGCCGCGGCTCTCGCGCCGGCACGAACCAGGCCTCGAGGTGCAGCCCGTCTTCCGTGTCGAACGTGACGATCTCCGCCTGCGGAAGGCCGAGGGCCGCCGGCGAGGGCGGGCTGCCGTGCGGGAAGTAGATCAAGCTGCGCTGCGCGAGCCAGAGCACGACGAGGAACACGGTGACGACGGTCAGCGCCGCGAGCATCGGGTGAGGTCGTTGAATCATTGGCGGCCCGGGGCGGCCTCTGGACACTGTCTCACAACGGGGGTGCGGGGGTGCGGGGGTGCGGGGGTGCGAAGGTCCGGGGGGCCGGAGGGTAGAATGCGGCCAAGGAGTGAAGCATGGCTCGCAGACTGCCGCTGATGTTGACCGGTCTTCTGACCGCGGCGTGCGCCGCCCCTTCCGCGCCGGCCGTGCCGTCGCCCGCGTTTCCCGGCGGTGAGATCGTGGATCTGTCGCATGCCTACGGTCCGGATACCGTGTTCTGGCCCACCGCCGAGAAGTTCCGGCTTGAGGTGGTGAACGACGGCATGACGGCTGCCGGCTACTATTACGCGGCGAACAACTTCACGACGGCCGAGCACGGCGGCACCCATGTGGATGCGCCCGTGCACTTCGCCCGGGGGCGGCACGCGGTGGACGAGATTCCCCTCGATCGGCTGATCGGCCCCGCGGTCGTGGTCGACGTGAACGTCGCGGCCGAACAGGATCCGGACTACCTCGTCACCGTCGCCGACCTCGAGGCGTTCGAAGCCGCGCACGGGCGGATTCCCGACGGCGCGATTCTGCTGATTCGCACCGGGTACTCGGATCGCTGGCCCGACGCGGCGGCATACCTCGGCACGGCGGAGCGCGGTGAGGCAGCGGTTCCGCTCCTGCACTTTCCCGGTGTTGCGCCTGCCACGGCCCGTTGGCTCGTGGCCGAGCGGGCCATCGGCGCGCTCGGTATCGACACGGCGAGCATCGACTACGGCCAGTCCACGACGTACGAGACGCATCGGATCCTGTACGAGCAGAACATCCCCGGCCTGGAGAACCTCACGGCGCTCGACCGGCTGCCGCCAACGGGTGCCAATCTGGTGGCCCTGCCGATGAAAATCGCCGGCGGCAGCGGCGCACCGCTCCGGGTGGTGGCGATTCTGCGGTGACAAGAGACAAGGTGCGGGGGTGCGGCGGGTGCGGCAGTGCGGGGGTGCGGGGAAACGCCGAGTGTGAGCCGCGCCCTATACTGACCCATGCGCTTGATTCCGATTGGCGTCGCCCTCGCGTGTCTCGCGCTGCCGGCCGGGCTGCGGGGCCATCCCGCGGCCCGGTCCCAGGCGGCGATCATCCCGAGCATCGACGACCTCATCTCGCTCGAGCGCGCGGGATCGCCGGTCGTCTCGCCCGACGGCCGGTTCGTCGCGTACACGCTGCGGCGGACCAACTGGGACGACAACGAGTACGAAACCGAGATCTGGCTCGGCGACCTGACGGCCGGGACGTTCCGGCAGCTCACGAGCGGCCCGAAATCGAGCTCCGCTCCCGCGTGGTCGCCCGACGGCTCGCGCATCGCGTTTCTCTCCGACCGGCGCGACCGGCAGCAGGTTTACGCGATCAGCCCGGACGGCGGTGAAGCGCAGGCGGTGACGAGCACGACGGACACCATCCACCGGTTTGCCTGGTCGCCCGACGGCTCGGCCATCGCGTTCTCGGCGACCGAGCCGGCCGAGACGATGCGGCGCAACCGCGAGCGCAACTGGGGACCGTATCGCGTGATCGACGAGGAGCACCGCATGACCCAGCTGCGGCTCGTCGACCTGGCGACGGGCTCGACCCGCAAGCTCACGTCCGGCGCCTTCACGGTCGGCGCGTTCGACTGGTCTCCCGACGGCTCGCGCATCGCCTTCGATCACCGGGACACGCCGGATCCGGCGGCGGGCGGCACGGCAGACATCTCCATCGTCTCACTGGCCGGCGCCGTCGTGCAGCCCCTGGTCGCGGAGGACGGGCCCGACACGAACCCGAAGTGGTCGCCCGACGGCGGCAGCGTGGCGTTCGAGAGCGCCATGGCCAGCCCGAATTTCTATTACGCCAACCGGTACGTCGCCACGGTTCCAGTGGCCGGCGGGCCGGTCCGGAACCTGACCGCGGGCTTCGACGAGATCCCGACGCTCGAAGCGTGGCGGCGGTCGGGTCTGTACTTCTCGGCGACGCGGCGCACGCGCACGTACCTCTTTCAACTGGACCCGCGCACGGGCGAGCTCACGCGGGTCGCGCCAGGCGACGCGTGGACGGGCTCGGAGTTCAACCTGAACGCCGCCGGCGAGGTCGCGGCGTACGTCGGCGCGAACGCGACGACGTACCCGGAAGTGTTCGCCGTCCGGCTCGACGGTGGGACGCCCCGGCGGCTCACCGACACGGCCGCGGCGGCGAAGAATTGGATTGGCTCGACGCGGGAGATTATCACCTGGACAAGTCAGGACGGCACGGAGATAGAGGGGGTGCTGCACAGGCCCGCGGCGTTCCAGACCGGCCGCCGGTACCCGCTGCTCGTCGTCATTCACGGCGGGCCGACGGGTGTGTCGCGCGCGGTGCCTTACACGAGTACGCGCATCTACCCGATCGACATCTGGCTGGGCCGCGGCGCCGTCGTCCTGGAGCCGAACTACCGGGGCAGCGCGGGCTACGGTGAGAAGTTCCGCTCGCTCAACGTCCGGAACCTCGGCGTGGGCGACGCCTGGGACGTGCTCTCAGGCATCAACCACCTCGTCGGCCAGGGCATCGCCGACGCGGCGCGCGTCGGCGTGATGGGCTGGAGCCAGGGCGGGTACATCTCGGCGTTCCTCGCGACGCGCGACAGCGCCCGGTTCAAGGCGATTTCGGTGGGCGCCGGCATCTCGGACTGGATGACCTATTACGTCAACACGGACATCCATCCGTTTACGCGGCAGTACCTCAAGGCCACGCCGTGGGACGATCCCGAGATCTACGCGAAGACCTCGCCGATGACCTACATCAAGGGCGCGAGCGCGCCGACGCTGATCCAGCACGGCGAAGCCGACCAGCGGGTGCCGCCGCCCAATGCGTTCGAGCTCTACCAGGGTCTGCGCGACATGGGCGTCACGACAAGACTGATCCTCTACGGCGGGTTTGGCGGCACCGGCCACGGCCCCACGCGCCCGCGCTCCAGCCGTGCGCTCATGCAGCACAACCTCGACTGGTTCGACGAGCATCTCTTTCTCAGGAAATAGGCAGGGTGCGTCGGGGTGCGCCAGGGTGCGGCGTGCGACCGGTGCGACGCACCGATCACCCCGGCGCA